>ERZ773073.35-NODE-35-length-68567-cov-21.127642_pt1 | contig 68567 bp, 84 predicted proteins | sample MGYA00580616_ERZ773073 | MGnify/ENA primary metagenome ERZ773073 (study PRJEB29015, sample SAMEA2737960) | human oral metagenome | biome: human oral; feature: human-associated habitat; material: dental | place: China | collected 2131 ...
AAGTCGTGACTCCAGTTGCCGTCGCGCCCCACACGGGGCGCGTGGATTGAAACAAAGCCAGCCTTAAATGGATCGCCGGACTTGTAGGTCGCGCCCCACACGGGGCGCGTGGATTGAAACGAATACGCGTGACTGATCTTGAAACCAAGTACATGTCGCGCCCCACACGGGGCGCGTGGATTGAAACAGCACTTCTCCGGGCTGCTGCGGGATGAGATTGGGTCGCGCCCCACACGGGGCGTGCAACGCATCTTAGTGCGACACCTAGAACGCACGAAATACGGGCCTCGGCGCGCCGGTGGTAAGCTGCACTTGGTCAAGGATGCGTGACCAGAATATCTTTCGCGCCTTTTTATCCAGCTTCAAATATCGTTCGGCAAAATCGCTCGCAGCGACTGTTTCGAGGTATGCGATGCTTACATCCGGCCGTGGTCGTAGCGCCGCGATCTGCGCATCAAGGTCAGCATGTCTTACGTCAAATTCGCTGCGGTCTATCAGTCCCGCAATATACAGCTCCTTGAGACGGGATTGCTTTGCTCTAAGCTCTGCAACAGTTTCGCCGGATTTCGTATTGTCACTCTTCCGGGTGACTTTTTTAATGTCCGCGAGGTATTTTTCCAGCTCCTCGCCGAGTGACGTGAGCAGATCGATCTCGACTTTGTCCTCCCGCCAGTACGTTTTATGCGGGCACTCCCTCCCATGCGTGTGATCGCGGCAGGTGTAGTACGTGCATATCTTATTGTTGAGGGTACGATTTCGGGGCGTAAGGAACCGACCGCAGTCGGGGCAGCGGATAAGACCGCCGAACAAATATATCATCCCGCTGCTGTGATGGCGGGTACGGCCGGCAAACACTTTTTGCGCCTGCGCAAACACACCCGCATCGATCAGCGCCGGGCAAAAATCCTTAATCCCATAATACTCGCCAAGGTAGATGCGATTTTGGAGCATACGGCCGACGGCTCCCTCTGTCTTGGCGTATCCGTATTTTGCCCGCATCATCCGAAACGTGCCAAGGACAGTTTTGTGCACTATGAAATGGTCAAACGCTTCGCGTACGATCGGCACGGTATCCTCGTCTAACGCTATCCGCTTATCCTCGCCGATACGATAACCGAGTGGCATATGACCGGTGATGACTTTACCGGCGCGCTTGAGTCCCTCCTGGATATATTTGACACGATCGCCTGTCTGGTCGCTCTCGTGCTGCGCGATCGAGAGCTTGAGATTAAGCATAAGGCGGCCATTCGTGGTCGTCGTATTAAACATAGACTCCTGCGAGCATTCCCACTCGACATGATGCGCGTCAAGGATCTCCTGCACCTTGTAATAGTCCGCGATGTTGCGGAACCAGCGATCGAGACACTTAAATATAATGATATCGATGTGGTCCGCCTCTACGTCCTCGAGGAGACGCTGCAACCCCTTACGACGACTGAGTGCCTTGCGGGCGCTGACGCCCTCGTCGGCGTAGACGCCGATTGCCTTATATCCTTGCCGCTCTGCGTACTGCTTAAGGTCATATTCCTGCTCAGTGAGAGAGTAGCCGTGCCGGGCTTGCTCGTCCGTCGATACGCGGATATATAGCGCTGCGCGCTTTTGGTCGTTTGTGGCCATAAAAAATACACCTCCGGAAATTATGTGGAATAATCCCCGAAGGTGTGATATACTTTCTATCGGATAGTGCGTATATCTCTACGGGGATACGTGCGGCCGCTCATCGTGTTACCAGCACGGTGGGCGGTTTTTTATTGGTTATTTTATGACTTTTCCTGGGGTTAATTTTTGGTCATATAACCATTGATCTCGATCCCCAGCTGTCTGCGGGTATGTGATCGCGACGGAAAGGGTATACGTGTAGACCAGGTCTCCATACGATTCGCCGCTTGGTCGACTGAACGATCCACCATAAGTGGCCACGTTTGAAGCATACCGTTTAACTAGATCATCACCGAGCTCTAGCGCAGTATTTCTATCTACCGACGGATCAACCACCAACGATATCATAATCTCTTTGGATTCGTGGAAGGCCATAATGCGCACGCTGCTAACCCGCGGGTCAGCTTCTGTTTCACGGATTGTGCTCCGAACAGCCGCGTCTATCGCACGCGCATCGCGCTTGTTTACCACCGACTTCGATAGCTGTTCTTGCTTATGCTTTTCTTCAGCCGCTGCTTTCTGCTCCGTTGCTTTCTTATCCGCGGCGTCTTTTTCTTTCGCTGCGCGGTCTTCTGCCCGGTGTTGTTCTCCGGCGGCGATCTGCTCCGGGGATCTAGTCTCGTGAACTAAAATTGTGGAAATGATAAATGCACAAACAGAGCCAGCAATAAAGAAAAGAATATGGCGCCGGTTATGAGATGTTTTCCGGAGAACAGTGTACAGCAGAAACGCTGTACTTACCAAGATTGCCCCGATAGAAGTCAAGAACAAAAGAGCAAAGAATCCGTTCATTGAAATCACTCCCTACAATATTAATTAACCGTCAAGGTCTCCAGCCTTCTGCGAGAAACTGACTCACATAGTACTCGTCCAGATCGTAACGGTAGGCCATCAGACATTTTGCAAATTCATCTGCCTCCCGTTCGATGCGTCTGTTGGAGTATGAGATGTTTTGCATCGAAAAGGCAGTATATCTTCCATGGCATACAATGTGCCCTAACTCATGACAGAGGACAGCCGCTTGTTGCCATTCGGGGAGATTTTCATTAATCGCGATCGCTCTGCGCCGCGGTGTCCGCTTCCAGAAGCCGTTGACCGTTGGCGGCAGATCAACGAAATAGACGATACAGTTTAACTCCTTTGCCAGTTGGAACGGATCCGAGGTGTCGTATCGCGCTACTAGATTTCTTACGCGCAAAGGGATATTCAGAGACACTCACAGCACCTCCCTACATTTCTCTCTTTCCCTTATTTCTTGCGTTTGTTTTTCTCTTTGATATCCCAGAAGATGAGCTCGAGTGCCTTTTTTACCTTTTCCCTATCCTCTCCATCGAGGACAACGCCATTATATGTAAGGTTATCGTCGTCAAGGACCTTCTCAAGCTGCCGGCGGGTGCGCGCATCGACCTTTTGCCCCGTTGGGGAGACAGTGAGGAGTTCGGTGGAGACGGGGGCTTTCGGCGTGTCACTAACCCCCATTAAATAGCTAGGGGATACATTTAGCGCCTGTGCAATTTTGAATATGTTCCGCTGTTTTGGTTCGTAGCTTCCTGATAGATATTCGCTGATTGATGCCTTGCTTATGCCCGTCAGTTCATGAAGCTCAACAGCTTTCATGCTTGCCGCATCCATCGATGTGCGCAGACGATCTGAAAACGTACCCATATAAAAACCTCCTCGGGGTAATTATATAGTAGAAATTCGGAAAACACAACTAAAAATAACGATTTTAGAAAAAAAGTTCGGGAAACTTTAAAAAAGTTCTTGCGTGGAACCAGCAAAGATGATATTCTATGTGTGGTTAAGAAAACCGAATTTTGGAGGCGAGGTGAAATGGTGAGTTTTTCTTATGATAAGTTGAGAGGGAAAATCAGAGAGGTATTTGGGACACAGGACCGGTTCGCTGAGGCTCTCGGTGTGTCGAAATCCACTCTTAGTCAAAAGCTCAACAACTGCTCAGAGTTTACGCAACAGGAAATGCTGGACTCGATGAAGCTCTTGAATCAGAGCTTATCTCAACTTGACGAGTATTTTTTTACTCCGGAAGTTCGGTAATCCGAACAGCTGCACAGAAAGAAGGTGATCAAAATGACCGAAGCGCAAGCACGGCACATCTGGGGGGTACTCCTCGAGGTGTCCGGGCAGAAAGATGTTGTTGTCGAGGTGCGTCCGGCAGAGGCGGTCGACAGAAAGGAGGGAGTCGCATGACAGACGCAAAGACAATCATCGCCGGATGCTGTATCGCCGGCGCCGCAATCCTCTTTTCAGGGGCGTGTAACCCCTGGGACGACGGAGGGGCCGTCCTTGTGGAGGAGACGTACACGGTGCGCCCGGGCGATACGCTCTGGGACATCGCGGAAACGTACTGCTCGAAGAACACCGGCACGCGCCGATATATCTTGGAATACAAGGAAGGGATCTACGAAAATAACCCCTGGCTTGTAGAGCGTAAGGGGCTCATTTGCCCCGGCGATCAACTCGTCCTGACTTACTGGGTCAAGGATGAAGGGGGTGACCCGTGAAGCAAAAGAAAAAGCCCGAAGCGGCGGCAACCGCTCCGAGCGACAAGAAAGACTTACAGTTAAAGTATAACACAACTCAAGGAGGATTTACAACATGACAATCACCATCAATCTTACGGAGCAGGATGTCGCACAGGCATCTAAGTCACTCATTGGACTGATCCAGTCCTGCGCGGCTTCCGCGCAGACGGATGCTCCGCGTAACAACAGCAACAACACCGTGCCGAAGGCCAAAGCAAAGCCCAAGGCCGAGCCTGCGCCTACTCCGCAGCCAGAACTCATTGAGCCCGAGCCGTCTGCAGAGGAAACTCCTGGGGTCACAGATTCCGGCGAAGCCGCGATCGATTACACAAAGCTCCGCGACACGCTGAAAGCGGAATGCGCGGCAATCGCTCGCGACGGCAAGACTAAAGCCCTCAAGGCGCTCCTCGCGGATTACGACGTCGAGAAGCTCAGCGAGCTCCCGGACGATAAGATTGAGGCGTTCCGCACTGCCGCGAAGGCGCTCTGATGGCTCACGCAGTTCTAAGCGCATCGGGGAGTAAGCGTTGGCTGTCTTGTCCGCCGTCTGCCCGCCTTGAACGGAAGTTCCCGGACAAGGCGGGCGAAGCTGCGCAGGAGGGGACACTCGCCCACGCACTCGCAGAGGCGCGCATTCGCTGCTGGATCGGCGAGTTGTCCTTGCAGGAACTGGCAGTTCGTTCGGAGACTATCTTTCGTGATCCTCTATATAGCCCTGAAATGGATGGGTACGTCCAAGCGTACGTTGATCTCTGCATCGAGAAGATCAATGCGGCACAGGGCGTCGCACTTGTCGAAGAGCGATTAGATTTTAGCCGCTGGGTACGGAACGGTTTCGGGACAGGCGACATGGTCATCATCGGCGACGGCGTTCTCGAGATCGTCGATCTCAAATACGGCAAGGGCGTCCCTGTCTCCGCTGAGGGCAACACACAGATGCAGCTCTACGCGCTCGGCGCGATCGAGCAGTACGGCTACATCTACGATTTTGACCACGTCCGCATGTCCATCTTCCAGCCGCGCAACGGCGGTCTCTCAACGCAGCTCATGTCCGTTGACGAGCTCCTTGCATGGGGTGAGAGCATCAAGCCGATCGCGGAGCTCGCCTATGCGGGCAAAGGCGATTTCAAGGCGGGCGATCACTGCAGGTTCTGCCGTGCAGCCGCACAGTGCAAGGCTCTGTCGGAGTACAACATGGAGATCGCAAAACTCGAGTTCCGGGACGCCGACCTCCTCACGGACGACGAAGTGTCGTTTGTGCTGGAGCGCGTTGATGGCCTCGTACGGTACGCCGAGAAGATCAAAACGCACGCGCTCGAAGAGGCCCTTAAAGGGCATCGATGGCCGGGGTTCAAGGTTGTCGAGGGGCGCAGTAACCGCAAGATTACCGACGAGAAAAAGGCGGCCGCACTCCTGCGTAAGGCGGGCTATGCGGATGATGTAATCTACAAGCCGATCGAGATGCAAACCATTACAGCACTCGAAAAGATCGTCACAAAGAAGAAATTCGGTGAGCTCCTCGGGAGCGTCATCGAAAAGCCGCCGGGCAAGCCAACGCTTGTTCCGGAGGATGATAAGAGGCCAGAATATGATCCGGTGCAGTCTGAATTTGAAGTTATGGAGGAAATCTAATATGAGCAGAATTGTTATTAAGAATGTCCGTCTCTCGTATGCGAACATCTGGGAGCCGAAGCCCCCAATGGGCGACCCCGATGGGAAGGCACGATACAGTGCATCGCTCCTCATCAGCAAAGACGATACCAAGACCATCAAGGCAATCAACAAGGCAATCGAGGAAGCAAAGGCTGAGGGGAAGGCAAAGCTGGCCAACAAGAATGGCGTTGTGCCAAAGAACCTCAAGCTTCCGCTGCGTGATGGCGACGAGGATCGTCCGGACGATGATGCATACGCCGGATGCTACTTCCTCAACGCCAACGCAAGCGCCGATCATCCGCCCAAGATTGTCGATCGGCGCGTTGAGCCCGTTCTGGATCGCTCGGAGGTATACTCCGGATGCTATGCCAACGTCAGTGTCACATTCTTCGCATTCAACACGCAGGGTATCGTCGGGATCGGATGCGGTCTCGGCAACATCCAGAAGGTACGCGATGGCGATCACCTGACAGGCGAACGTTCGGCCACGGAGGACTTTGAGGATCTCGGCGGCGATGACGACGATGATTTCCTCAGCTGATCATAGATAGGGCGGGGCCCGCATGGTTACTCCGTGCGGGCTTTGCTATCGAGGAGAGCCTATGATTCTATCAATCGACATCGAGACCTATTCAGATCTCGACATCAAAAAGGTCGGCGGCTACAAGTACGCCGAGAACGCCGAAGTCCTGCTGTTTGCCTATGCGTGGGACGATGCACCCGTGCAGATCGTAGACTTCACAGCGGGCGAAACACTCCCGGATGATGTTCTCTTTGCCCTTACCGACAATCTGGTAACGAAATGCGCTTATAACGCACAGTTCGAACGCACCGTGCTCAGTCATTTCCTTCACCGCATGGATCCGACTGCGCCGTTTCAGTTTTTGGATCCGGCAGGTTGGTCATGCACGATGGTGCATGCTCTGACACTCGGACTCCCCGGAAGCCTCGACATGGCGTCAAAGGCGCTGCGTCTCGCAGATGACAAAGCGAAAATGAGCGTCGGAAAACAGTTGATCACGTATTTCTGCAAGCCGTGCAAACCCACGAAGATCAACGGCGGCCGCGAAAGGAATCTGCCGGAGCACGCGCCGGAGAAATGGGCGACATTTAAGGAGTACTGCGTGCGCGACGTTGTCGCCGAGCGAGAGATCCGCCGGCGTCTTTCCAATTTCCCGGTACGGGTGGAGGGGCAGCTGCTGTGGGAGCTCGATCAGTGCATCAACGATCGAGGTGTCAGCATCGATGCCCAGCTTGTATCTGAGGCGATTGACTTTGACGCAGACTTCAAAGGACGCGTCATCGCGCACGCCAAAGCACTCACAGGCCTGCCGAATCCCGCGAGCGGCGAACAGCTCAAACGCTGGATCGAGCAAGAGGAGGGATTTTTTCCAACATCGATCACGAAGGATAATCTGCCGGAGCTCATGACGCGGGTGCAGAAGCCCGCGGTCAAAGAGATGCTGCAACTCAAACAGCTTATGTCCAAGACCTCTGTCAAAAAATATGAGGCGATGCAGCGGGCGCGTTGCGACGATGGCCGCGTACACGGTCTGCTCCAGTTTTATGGGGCGAACCGTACGGGGCGGTGGGCAGGGCGGCTCGTGCAGGTGCAAAATCTGCCGCGCAACTCTATGGGTGAGCTTGACGATGCTCGGGAGCTCCTACGCAGTGGAAACACATATGCGATCGAGATGATCTACGCGCATCCGCTCGATGTGCTCTCGCAGCTCATTCGTACCGCATTTGTCCCGCGTGAGGGCTGTCGTTTTATGGTCGCCGACTTCTCGGCGATCGAGGCGCGTGTAATTGCATGGCTGGCCGGAGAAAAGTGGCGTATGGACGTTTTCGCGGACGGCGGGGACATCTACTGCGCCTCAGCATCCAAGATGTTCGGCGTCCCTGTCGAGAAACACGGAATCAACGGGCATCTGCGGCAGAAAGGCAAGATCGCAGAGCTCGCCCTTGGGTATCAAGGCAGTATTGGAGCACTCAAAGCGATGGGCGCGGATAAGCTCGGACTCAGCGACGAGGAGCTGCAGGAGATTGTCAATAGCTGGCGCAAAGCAAGTCCGCGCATCAAACAGCTTTGGTACGACGTAGATACGGCTGCCATCGAGGCAGTCCGTGAGAATCGAGTCGTGACCCTGCATCATGGCGTCGTATTTTCTTACCGTAAAGGCATCCTGTTTCTTCGGCTCCCGTCGGGACGTAGACTTGCCTATGTGCGGCCGAAGATCGAGGTCGAACCCGAATTTAACCGCGAGGGGCTCACCTACGAGGGCTCGGAGCAGACCTCAGGCAAGTGGACGCGCCTGCGTACCTACGGCGGCAAACTCGTTGAGAACATTGTCCAGGCAATCGCGCGGGACTGTCTCGCCGCTGCAATGACACGCCTCGAGGCAGAAGGGTATCAAATTGTTATGCACATCCACGATGAGGTCGTGATCGAGTGTCCCGCCGATGCATGCGATCTGGACAATGTGTGCCGGATTATGGGGCGACCGATTGACTGGGTGCCGGGGCTGATCCTGACCGCCGACGGATACGTTACAGACTACTACAAGAAAGACTAGGAGGACTTACAAATGATTAAATCACAGATGGAGCAGCAGCTCAGGGTATTGAAAGAGCTGGATGACCTGATCGCGCGCTCGGATGCAGAGGTGCAGACAGGCACGGCATCTGCCGAGGACGTGGACCACCTGCGCGCATACGTCGCTGATATGCGGCGCGCATGCAACGCTGCGATCGCACTTGAGACGGCGCTGACGCCGCCCAAGGAAGAAAAGAAAGCAGAGCCGGCGGCAGAGGAAAAGAAACCCGCAAAGCGGAAATCTCGGGCAAAGAAGGCAGAGCCGAAACCGGAGACCCCGCCTGCGCCGGAAACTGCCGAGACTGAGGCCGACGACCTCAGCTTCCTCGACTGATGGGAGGTACTTATGCAGATTGCACAAGTTATAATCCCCGAGATGTTCGAGTCATACTCCGCGACCTCTGAGGATTACACCCCCGATGAGCTGATTTTCCGCTGTTCGCGCTGCAAACATGACTTTCGGATCTTGGCCCCGCGCGGCGGTATGTGCGCACCCGTATTTATCAACTGCCCGCACTGCAGGACTCTCATATGCTACGGGATCAGCAACGATGATAATGTCTGGGCGCGCTATGACAAGATTGTCCCGGCCACAATGTGTCTACATCTCTACGAGTACAAGGATTTTGTCAAGCTGGTTGTATCCGGAAAAGGACTGTCTCTGGCTCCGCGGGGCTGGCATGAGTATTGGAGAGAGGTCTCGTACAAAGAGGAGTTCCGTTTCGATACGCAGCGTCGCAGAACGACATGGAAACAGGAGATTGGAAAAACACGACGGGAAAGTGAACTCTGCGACCCTGGGAAGCTGGTTGAACTCGGACAAGAATCAATGCTCCGCTATCTCTATACACATCCCAGCATTGCAAGCGACAAACCCGAGGTGCTGGAGCTCCTGCGGACGCTCCGAGAGACGGTCCGTGAAAAACTCGAAAAACGCGTAGGGCACAAGGTGTCCTCGTTCTTTTGCCCGGCTGGTACTTCTGCCGGCTGGCTGCTCCTTCCGATCGGTAATGTCGCTTACCGGATGGTGTTCAAGGATGCGGCAAACCTTCCTGCATCCATGAGAAAACTCAATACCGGGTCCGTGCCGGGTGTCCCGTGGCTCAACCGTTTCCCTGCGGATTTCGACGTCAATATCGTCCGCAGAGCAAAAGATACTGTCACAGGGCTGATCGCCGCCGCCAATCTTCCGGATACGCGTTCCGTACGCCGGGCACTCACAGAGGAAACGTTCTGCCTGCGCAGACTAGTGTTCCTGCATCAACTCTTTGGGCGTTCCGACCTTGCGATGCAGGCGTTTCCGCTGTTTGGTGATCACGATAACAGCATGCAGCGCGGATACCCGCTCGACGACACTTTGATGCGGCTCAAAGATTTTTACACGGATGCAGAGATCCTACGCTTCCTGCGCCGGTCCTCCGAGTACGGTGTGCGGGACTCGCTGCAAATGCTTGACCTCTTAGGTGAGGCGTCCTACACAGAGCTCCGACAGCATCCGCCAAAGATCCGTGATCTGCACGATACCCTTGTCGCGCTCCGCAACAAGGAGAGGCATCCGGACTACGCCTTTGACAATAAGACCGCGCCGATCCGTCGCAGGCTCGCGATGCAACAGGACCGCATACAATTTTTCTTGCCGGAGTGCTCCCGCGTGCTCTACGACGCCGGAAAGACCCTGCACAACTGCGTCGGTTCCTACGCGCAGAAGGTACGCAAGGGAGAGACGCACATCGTCCTTATGTCGGATGATCGGGGCAAGTTGGTCGCGTGTATCGAGGTCATGGACGGCGCAATTAAGCAGGCCAAACTAGACTGTAATCAGCCCGTCCACAAAAAGCCGGAGGTCAATGCCGAGATCATCGCATGGGCGAATCAGGTGGGCCTTATATATGACCAGTGCGGAGATATAGACGCACTGCCACAGAAGACCACAGAGACAGCAGCCGCAATGACTGCATAGGAGGGATCAGCATGGGTGGATCCTCATGAGTAATAAGACAGATACCATCCCAGCGTTTTCGCACGACGCGCGCCTTACGATTGCCGTAGGGCGCTCCCGGATGGACAAAAAATGGAAGAACCAAGAAATGGCGTGGTCAGACTTCGTCCGCCGTCTCAGCGAGACGCAGCGGACGAACGAGACTATCGCCGAATACAAGAAACTCCCCAAGACCGAGCAGAGCCGCATCAAGGATGTGGGCGGCTTCGTTGGCGGGATTCTCAAGGGCGGCCGACGCACAGCGGAGTCCGTCGCAAGCCGGCAACTGTTGACGCTCGATGCGGACTTTGCGCAGCCGGACTTTTGGGACCTTGTGATGTTCACACTCGAAAGCCCCGCGGCGGTGATCTATAGTACACACAAGCACACACCGGAAAAACCGCGTCTGCGTCTTGTTCTGCCGCTCAGCCGTCCCGTATCGCCGGATGAGTACCAGGCGATCGCGCGGCGCGTTGCAGCGGATATCGACATCGAGCAGTTCGACGACACAACCTATCAGCCACATCGGCTGATGTTCTGGCCGTCAACGCCCGTCGATGGGGAATACGTCTTCGAGTTTAACGACGACGCATTCCTCGACGCAGACAAATGGCTCGCCCGTTATGAGGATTGGCGCGATCAATCACAGTGGCCGGAGAGCTCACGCGTGCATGCCGAGATTCGGAAGTTCGCCGAGAAGCAAGAAGATCCGACGACGAAAAAAGGCATTGTCGGTGTGTTCTGCCGCACGTACACCGTGCCCGAGGCGATGAATACGTTCCTGCCCGGTGTCTATGAGCAGTGCGCAGCGGATGACCGTTACACCTTTACGGCGGGGACGTCTGCTGCGGGCGCAGTCGTCTACGATGACGGCAAGTTCCTTTTCAGCCATCACTCGACGGATCCGTGCTGCGGACAGCTGGTCAACGCGTTTGATCTTGTCCGTATCCATAAGTTCCGCGCCCGTGATGAGGACGCATCGGCGAAGACACCGCCGGGGCGACTGCCAAGCTATAAGGCGATGCAGGAGCTCGCGGCGTCCGATGACCGTGTTAGGGTCACGATCGGCGAGGAGCGTCTTGCGGAGGTGCGGCAGGACTTCGAGCCCATGGAGGGGGACGAGGAAGATAACAGCTGGCTCAAAGAGATGGACGTGACCGTTATGGGCGGTTACGAGAGTACCGCGAAAAATGTCAAGCTGATCTTAGAGCATGACCCCGCGCTCCGGGGCACGGCCGCGATCGATGACTTCGCACACCGTATCGTCGTGCTGCGCGATCTGCCGTGGCGGCCACGCGAGCGATCAACCGTTTGGATGGACAGCGACGATTCGTCTCTGCGGAATTACCTCGAGGAGATTTATGGCATCCGCGGCAAAAGTACGATCGAGGATGCGCTGAGTGAGGTCACGACGCGCCATGCATTCAATCCGGTCAAAGATTACCTGCTGGGACTAACATGGGACGGCATCTCGCGCCTTGATACAGTCTTTATTGACTACCTCGGGGCGGAGGACACGGAGTTCAATCGCGCCATCACACGCAAGACACTCGCGGCGGCCGTCGGCCGTGCACTCGATCCTGGCATCAAGTTCGATACGGTCTTGACACTGATCGGCAAGCAGGGACAGGGCAAGACCTCCCTTGTGCGCAAGCTCGCGCATGGCTGGCACTCCGAGAGTCTTGTGACCGTGCAGGGCAAGGATGCGATGGAGCACATACAGGGCTTCTGGCTCATTGAACTGGGCGAGCTGGCTGCGATCCGTAAGGCGGATTTCGAACTGGTCAAGCAGTTCATCTCCAAGCAGGAGGACTCCTTCCGTGCCGCTTACGGACGCCGCACAGAGCGGTATCCGCGTCAGTGCATCTTCATTGCGACCACGAATATCGCGGACTTTATCCGCGATCAGACAGGCGGCCGCAGATGGTGGCCGATGCAGGTGGATAAGGAGAGGCAGCGTATGTCCCACTTTGAGCATCTGACGGATGACGTTGTGGGGCAAATATGGGCGGAGGCCGTCGACGCCTTCAAGGGCGGCGAACCTCTGCATCTGGACGGTCGTATGGAAGCGATCGCAAGGGAGCTGCAGGAGGCACACACGGATGAGAGCCCCTTGGCAGGGCTGATCTACGACTTCGTGGATCGCCCGCTGCCGGAGGGCTGGGCAAAGTTGGATCTCGGAGAGCGCCGCGACTACATCCACGGTGATGGACTGGATATGCCCGAAGGGACGGTACCGCGTGACCGTGTCTGCGCCTTAGAGGTCTGGGTCGAGCTCCTAAACGGCGATCCCAAAAAACTGACGCGAACGCAATCAATAGAAATCAATGACATTTTGCGCAAGATGAAAGGCTGGGATCAGCCAAGCGGAGGCATCCGATTTCCGCATTACGGAGTGCAAAAAGGGTTTATTCGGAGAAAATGATGTACGGATTATGTAACTTTGAAAAAGTTACACGGGGGTAGAAAGTTACACTTAGTGAGATTGAGATTAAGAGAAATGTAACTTTGTAACTTTGAGTAACTTTCTAAAGTTACAGGGTAATCCTTAGAAAATCAAGGGGTTAGAGATTATGTAACTTTGTAACTTTGTTTGTATAGAGATATTCTGAATTAAGGATAAAAATACGAACATAATGTTTAATTTTCTTAAATCCGTAAATGTGTCGCGCCCGCCTGCGCGGGTGCGCACGCGCGTAACATAAAACGGTCTGCCTTGTCAAGAGGCGGAGGAGGAAAAATGAAAAATATTTTTTCGGGGCTGTTCCGGTCCGACAAAACAATAACGGAAAAACAGGTTGAACGGAATTTCGTGAAGGCGGTCAAAGAAGCCGGCGGACTTGCCATGAAATTCGTTTCCCCGGGGCGCATCGGCGTGCCCGATCGCATCGTGCTTCTTCCCGGAGGGCGCGCAGTCTTCGCGGAGATTAAGCGCCCAGGCGGGCATCTGCGGAAGTCACAGGAGATGGCTTGCCGAGAGATCCGGGCAAAGGGATTTCCGGTCTGTGTGATTCGCACGGACGCAGACATCCAGTTCTTCTGTGAGTACTTCCTGAATGGCTAAGAAATTTACGCCGCGCCCATATCAGCAGTACGCGATCCGACGGATCATCGACACGCCTGCCGTCGCTCTCCTGCTGGATATGGGCATGGGCAAGACGGTCTCAACGCTGACAGCGATCGATGAGCTGATGTATGACCGCTTTGCCGTTCGCAAAGTGCTTGTGATCGCCCCGCTGCGTGTGGCCTTAAGTACCTGGCGCGATGAGTGCGAGACCTGGGCGCATACGCAAAACCTGCGTATCTCCATTGCTGTCGGTGATATGGCGACGCGGGAGGCGGCATTGCGGGCAGACGCAGACATCTACATCATCAACCGTGACGTCGTTAAGTGGCTGGTCGGTTACTACCGTGACAAGTGGCCGTTTGACATGGTCGTGATCGACGAGTCGAGCAGTTTCAAAAACCCTGCATCGCAGCGTTTCAAGGCTCTGCGGAAAGTGCGACCACTCATTTCCCGCGTGGTGCTTCTCACCGGGACGCCCGCCCCCAATGGTCTGATGGATCTTTGGAGTCAGCTGTATCTCCTCGATCGCGGTGAGCGTCTTGGCAGGACACTGACGGAGTATCGCGAGCGGTATTTTCGTCCCGGGCAGCAAAGCGGATATGTCGTATACAGCTACGATCTGCGTCCCGGCGCCGATAAGGAAATCTACAAGCGGATCGGCGATATCTGCGTCAGTATGAAAAGCGAGGACTATCTGACCCTGCCGCCGCTGATGCAGAACATCGTTAAGGTGCAGCTGCCGGATGAAGCGTTGGAGCGATATCATGAGATGGAGAAGGAGCTTGTGCTGAGCATCGGAGATACGGACATCACTGCCGTATCTGCTGCCGCGCTGACAAACAAATTGCTGCAGATGGCCAACGGGGCTGTCTATGATGCAGAGAAAGAAGTTGTGCAGATCCACGGGGCGAAGCTTGAGGCGCTGGACGAGATTATCAGCTGCAACGAGGGTAAGAGCGTCATGGTGATCTACAGCTATCGACATGACCTTGACGCGCTGCAGCGGCGATATCCAAAGGCGCGGGAACTCAAAACAGCGGAGGACATTCGCGACTGGAACGCGGGGCGCATACCGCTCCTGCTGGTGCATCCGCAGAGCGCGGGGCACGGTCTCAATCTCCAGCACGGCGGGCATATCGTCGTGTGGTACGGATTGACATGGAGCCTCGAGGCGTACCAACAGACCAATAAGCGTCTGCATCGTCCCGGACAAACGGAGCCCGTGATGCTGCATCATCTTGTTGCAAAGGGGACGATCGACGAGGATGTAATGCGGGCGCTGGAAGGCAAGGCCGCAGGGCAGGAGAGCATGCTGGATGCGGTCAAAGCAAGGATAGAGCGCTATAAGGCGCGATAAGGAGGACTTACTATGCTGACATTTATGAAGAACGTGAAGAAGGTACTGGGCAAAGATGGAGCGCAGTCAGCGATCCATTACCAGAAAGGGCGCGCCTACGCTTCGAATCGATACAGTTGCATCTGGGTTGAGGATCCGTCCGGCAGAGAGGGCGCAGTTGATGTAAAGAGCAATCTCGCCATTGAGGATGCGCAGATTCCGGATTACAGCAAGATTCTGCCGGAGCTTCGCGGCAACGAGCCGTATGCAACGGCGGATGCGGACGAACTGGCGGAATTTCATGCGGTGCTGAAAGCGGCGATTGCTTGTGCGCCTGGTCCCCGATCTGTGGAGTGCGTCCTGATGGTTTGGCGTGCAGATGGCCTTACGGCGTATGTACACGATGAGCGATTGCGTGCATCGTATCGCTTTTCAGGAACAATTGAGCTTCTTGGACTTAAAGGCGGACAATCCTTTTATGCGGCGTTTGACGCGCGCCGGCTGTCCGATCTCGTTGATTATCTCCGGCAGCGCAAAGCGCAAGTACGAATTTATGTGCCCGTAAAACACAGATCTATTTTACGCGTGGAGGTTAGTCCGGATATTACCTCTGCGATACCAGCGGGCGCATTGATTGCCTCATTGTCGAGATTCGAGAAGGAGCGCTTTGCAGATGTTATTCCCGACAAGACAGAGTAATCGGAGGGGCACAATGGCAGAACAGAAATATCCGCAGAGTGCGGAGACAAATGAGTACCGGTATATCGATTTTGAGTGGCTGAATGAGATTGCCGAGGGGCTGACGGCCGGCGCAGAGAAGCATCCGGGCGAAACGTGGCGGGATATCCCAGCAAAGGAACACGCAGCACGGGCTCTGCGGCATCTTTCGATGTGGCTCGCAGGTGATCGGAGTGATAGCCATATCATCAACGCGAGTATGCGCTGCATGATGGCGCGGAGCATGGAGCGCGAGGAGCCTGAAATCAGCAAAGAGTTACTAGAGCTGATGAGTAGGAAGGCGGGGATAAAATGCGAGAGATAAAATTTAGGGCGTGGGACCCTGCGTCAAAAGTCATGTATCCAGTAGAGGCTATAAACTTTCATGGACGTGAGAGAGTGACGGTGCAATACAACCCGATTAAAGGGTTCTTTTTGGACGACGTGCAGCTAATGCAGTATGTTGGTGTAGACGATAAATCCGGCGTTGAGATCTACGAGGGAGATATCCTTGAGATCGGCGGTTATGAGGAGGATCGAGGCGTTGTTATATTTAACGAGGACAGTACTTCATATTGCGTTGAGTATGACAATGTATTGACGCCCATCGGAGAGTTCTACCAACTGGAGCTTGAAGTAGTCGGGAATATCTACGAGAATCCCGATTGTCTCGGAGGAGGGAGCGAATGACAGCAAAGGAATATCTCTGGCGCGTCCGTGATGCTGAGCGAGACTTGAAACGCCTTGAACAGGAGTACGAACAGGCAAAAGCCGATATATTGCACCTGAAGGCGATCCAGTACGACGCTGACAAAGTCACCGGGGGCAAGATTGGCGACCTCTCGGATGCGATCGCGGCGGTTGAGGGTTACATGGAACGTCTGAATGCGCAGTGGGATAAGTTGATTGCTCTGCGCAAGGAAGCAAAGGTGCTGATCGATCGGATTGCCGACGGGCGGTATCGGGAGGTGCTGACGCGGCGATATTTGCAGGGGCAGTCTCTTGAGAAGATTGCTGTTGATCTGCGGTATAACTATCGCTGGATAAAGCGACTGCATGGAAGGGCGATAGGCGAATTTGAAAAATTGGCCCCAGCAGGCCCCCTAAGAAGTGTGCTATAGTATAAGCTGAGAAGCTTTAAAAAAAACTATCTGTTGCGTTTGCAGGTGGGGAGGCGTATAATCGGCATAGATAGGAGGTGCTGTGATATGCCACAGCTGAGAAATGTAGAGAAAAGGATTGCGATAGTCGAAGGGTTCGAGATTGCTTTTATGCAAAATGGTGCCGATGTGAGGGGAGACAAGAAGGATATCCCTGCATGGCCGTATCAAAAGCAATCAAAAAACGGTATGACAGTGAATGACTGGAAACGAAAATTTAAGGAAGTCTATCCTGGGTATGATGTTGCGGTGTATGATGGGAACGATAATTCGGTTCCGGGGCAAATGTTGCTGGGAACTGTACGTGACTCGTATTCTGGTGAATAACAACTAATTGGGGTATTAGGAAGGACATCTCGACGAGATGTCCTTTTTGTATGCGTGAAATTAAAGGCAGGTGGTGATCGTGTAGCATGGCGAAAGGGCATGAGAATCTAATCCCGGCATCGCAGCGAAGCAAGGAAGAAGCTAGGGGGAACGGAAGAAAGGGCGGCATAAAGAGCGGTGAGTCCCGACGCCGCAAGAAAGCGCTGCGCACGGCGCTCAAGGAGGCGATTTCGCTCACACTGAAAGACCTCCATCCAGATCTCAAGAACGGGATCATGCGCGCGGCGCGCATCCGTGACGACGGCCTTACGATCGGTGACGCGGTGCTTGGCAGCATCATCCGGAGCGCCTGCGCAGGAGAGCCCAAAATGATGAAGATCCTACTGGACACCATCGGCGAGAGCGCTGACATCCGTCTCCACGAGCGCGAAGTCAAGTTGAAGGAGAAAGCCCTTGACAAGGATCAGACGGAGAGGACGCCGCCGATCACGTTTGTATTCGAGAGAGGTGATGCGGATGAGTGAGCGGGTTGTCAATGTTGCGGAGCTGATAGCACCGAGCTTTGATAATTTGTTCTACGATGTGCAGGAGCATCGTTATACGCACTATTGGCTTGCAGGCGGGCGTGGATCCACAAAGTCGAGCTTTGCATCGCTCTCTATCCTGCTCGGCCTCCTGCAGAATCCGCTTTGTCATGTGGTCGTGCTGCGCAAGGTCGCAAACACGTTGCGTAATAGTGTCTACAACCAGATAGATTGGGCGATCAACGCGCTGGGCTTATCCGATGCATTCGCGGCGCGGGTGAGTCCGCTGTCGTTCGAGCACAGAGCTACGGGGCAGAAGATTCTTTTCCTCGGTGTCGACGACCGAAACAAGGTCAAGTCACTCAAGCTGCCATTCGGGTACGTTGGTATCGTGTGGATTGAGGAGCTCGACCAGTTCACGGGCATGGAGGAGATACGAAGCCTCCTGCAGTCGCTCCTACGCGGTGGTGAGCGCTACTGGGTGTTTTATTCGTACAATCCGCCTAAAAGCCGTAATAACTGGGTCAACGAGGAGGCGTTATTTGACCGCGTCGACCGCATCGTGCACCGATCGACGTATCTGGATGTACCGAAGGTGTGGCTCGGCGACCAGTTCATCGCGGAGGCAGAGCGCCTGCGTGAAAAGAACGAGACGCTGTACCGGCACGAATACCTCGGAGAGGTTACGGGCACGGGCGGCAGCGTATTTGATAACGTCGAGGACATGGAGCTGAGCGATGCAGATATAGCGCTCTTTGACCGCCGCTACTTTGGCCTTGACTTCGGCTTTGCGGTCGACCCGCTGGCCTTTGTCTCCATGCACTACGATGCCAAACACGAAGATTTATACATCTTCGATGAGATCTATGAGCAGAGGCTGAACAATGCACAGGCAGCGCGGAAGATTCTGCCGCGCCTCTACGGGCATCACCTGACTGCGGATTCGGCGGAGCCTAAGAGCATCGCGGAGATGCGCAGCCTCGGGCTCAATGTGCAGACGGCACGCAAGGGGCCCGATTCCGTTGATTACGGTATCCACTGGTTGCAGGGGCGCAGACGCATCTACATCGATAAGCGGCGCGCGCCGAACACGTACCGCGAATTTGTCGGCTACGAGTACGAGCGCAACAGGGACGGGCAATTTATTTCGGCGTATCCGGATAAGGACAACCACGCGATTGATGCGGTGCGCTACGGCACGGAACAGCTTGCGGCAGGTGAGCGCATCAAGGCGCGCCGTGCAAATATCTACTGAGGAGGGACACGATTGGACATCAACGCAATGGCAGATACCTATCAGCTTCTGCGCGATGCATATTATGGCGATGGGCAGTTTAAGGACGGCGGGGCACTGGTGCGGCATGCCCGCGAAAGCTCGGAGAATTACGCCAAGCGCAAAAAGCTCGCGTACTACCTCAACTACACAGGGCCAATCGTCAACGCATCTGTGGATCCGATCTTTCGCAACGAGATCAAGCGCGATTATACGGACACGGCAAAATTCCAGGTGTTTCTGGATGACTCCGATCGTACCGGCGCAGACCTGCAGAACTACATCCGCCGCCTCGCTGTCATGGCAAAGCTCTACGGCGTTGTCTACGTCATCGTCAACAACGAGCCGGAGATCGGCGAGACCGTGCAGGACAGCCTTGATAAGCGTGCGCTGCCGTATCTTGCGCACGTGCTGCCGAGCGAGGTCACGCATTGGCGCTTTGACGACCACGGCCGCATGGTCGAGTTTGGGTATCAGAGCACTATCAAGGATTCGGAGGATAAGACCAAGACGCGGTATTACACCTGGACCGAAACAGCGTGGGCCGTTGCGGACGAAAACAAGCAGATCATCCGGCAGGGGGAGCACGGTCTTGGGCGTCTCCCGGTCGTGCAGTGGTTTGGGCGCAGTAATGACCCGATGGAGGCGTTGCCGCCGCCCGAATTTCTCTCGGTGGCGCAGACCAATTATTACGTCTATCAGCTGTGCAGTTGGCATACGCAGATATTGCAGAATCAAACGTTTAGTATTTTGGTTATGCCAGACAACGGCGCGACGGATATCACAATCGGCACGAACAACGTGCTCACCTATCCCCCGGAGAGTCAGCATCCGCCGAGTTACATATCTCCGGATGCGGCCCCCGCACAGGTGCTGACCGATCAGATCGACCGACTCATCGGGGAGATGTACCGCATGAGCGGTATCGACTCAGTCATCGGCGTGCAGACGGCGAAATCCGGCGTTGCGCGTCAGTGGGACTTCGAGCGGACGAATCAACGGCTTGTCGACTTTGCGATCCAGTGCGAGGAGGCCGAAAAGGCAATCGTCGCCCTGTATGAGGCATGGACGGGCGAAGCGATCGGCTACATTTGCGAATATCCACGCGACTTCAAAATTTCGGATGTTGCGGATGGACTTGCGCAGGCACAGGCGGCGCTTGATCTTGGGCTTGACAGCAAAACATATCAAGTGGAGGTTGCGCGCAAGGTGCTCGAAGCATACCTGCCGAATCTCGAGCCCGCGACGTATGACGCGATCATCAGCGAGCTCGAAGCCGCGGCCGCCGTTATAGAGCAGACGCAGACCTACGGAGACGAGGATGATGAGACAGACAGCGACGCGGGTGGAGATAGACGCATTTGAGCGGCGCATCCGTGCGCTGATCGCGGAGGGCTACGCTGTGCCGTTCGCGGTACGGCAAGCATATCGCGAATATCCGGTCATGCGCATACTGTTTGGCGAGTTGATCGATCAAATACGTGCAGAGGCGGAGCGCGGATATGGCGAGGCACTGCCGCAGGGCATCACGGATCGCCTGTTTACGCAGTCCTGGACGCCCGATAATCTGACGCTTTCGGAGCGCACGACGCGCGGGGGAATCCTTGTGCGGGAACTGGTCGCTCGGACGATCTCGGAGCAGATCAAAAAGAGTGCCACGTATCGGCAGGCGAGCCTTGCGATATTTGATGGATACCAAGAGGCGGGCATTATCCCGACACAGTCCCTTCCGAAATTCCTGCAGGACTTGACGCGGGTTGCTCGTCGTGCAGGTGTCTCGCGCGGCGAGATATTGGCCGCGCTAAAGCCCATTCGTCGGCAGATTGCAAAGGGCACAACCGCTGGCATGCGTGCAGCATATTCGCAACTTGTCGATGCGCTCGAAGATCAAAACGAAAAAGCGCTGAATAAAGCGATATATGCTGCCACGCAGGAGCGGACGCGCTACTTTGCGGATCGCATCGCGCGGACGGAGATGGCACGGGCATACCAAGACGGATTTTTGCTCAAATGGGATAACAACGACGACTGCATCGCCTATCAGTGGCGACTCTCGGGGAGGCATCCGCGTTATGACATCTGCGATCTATACGCCAAGGCGAATCTCTACGGTATGGGGCCGGGGATATTTCCGAAGGACAAGGTGCCGCGTTTGCCGGCACACCCGCACTGCATGTGCTTTCTCAAGCCCGTTATCCGCGGGATGATCAATAACGAGGAGCCGATCGATCGTGTCGAGGAGGGCGGCAGAGAATATCTTGACAGCGTCAGTCTGCATCATCGGCAGATGCTCCTTGGTGTGCATGGCGTCAAAGACGTGATGGGCGGAAAGGTCAGTTGGACGCAGAAAGCACGCGGATACGGCGGCAAAAAAATTGACAGCAGGCTATCGCCAAACGAGTCACGAAGTGATATACTAAAGAAAAAGACATTCGAGGAGCTCCAAACGTACGTCGGAGCGCTCGACAGCAAAACGGTGCGTGAGTGGTACATCTATCAAACCGAGTGGATCCATTCGCAAATAAGCACCGAGCTTCCGATCGAGGAGCAAGCACGGCAGGCGTTTGAACTGCGCAATCAGTACAGACGTCAGGCACGCGACTTGATGGCAGATCAGGAGCTTAGACGGAAGCTTGACAGAGAAGATCCTGTGAGGACATGGGAGCAGCTTATCGCCGACAAGATGCAAAGACGTCCAGGAATTTCGCAGGAAGATGCAATTCGGCTGATCTATGAAAGTGCTGTGCGAAGTCGCCGCAGCGTCAATGAAAAATTTGGATTGGGGTGATAGCGATGCGTAAGCAGTATAAGTATTCCTACTCAATCTGCGATCAGTTTGCACCGGATCTATTTCCGAAGCAATGCGCCGCCCTTGAACAACACATTCCGAATCTGGCAAAAGGTGAGTTGCTGGAAGACGTTGATTCGAGCGCATGGCAATTCTATTTTTCGCCGCAAGGAGAAATAGTCGTACGAAATGACAACGTTGCAAATGAACTGTACATCGAATCCGATTTCGATATAGAACCCTATTTTTCCTAAGCTAAAAAAGCACTTGCAAAACTGCAGGTGCTTTTTTCATGCCCTCCGTGCTTGACGGCAGGGCATTTTTTATGCGCGGGATTGAGACCCGCAAGGCTATTTGCACAGGAGGCAGACAACATGGAACTCAAAGAGGTGTATGCAGCACTGGAGGCTGCGGAAAATGGCACGGTGATGGTGGAGACCATCAAAAGCGAGCTGGCGGGCGTCCGGAAGGAGGCGGCAGATGCACGCATCGCCAAGAACAGGGCAGAAGAGGAGCTGACCGGGCTCAAAAAGCAGCACGGGGAACTCGAATCGAAGCACAAGGAGTTGGAGACGCAGCTCGGCGCCGCTCGGGAGGAGGGCGCAGGTGCACAGACCGAAATGCAGAAACTGCAGGGGCAGATCGCAGATCTTGCTAAAAAGTATGAGGCCGCCGAGACGGCGCGCAAGACCGCAGAGGAAAAGCGCGTACAGGCGAACATCATGGCGCAGACGGTTGATGCTCTCACAAAGGCGAATGCCGTTGACCCGCAGGAGTTTGCAAAATTGGTCGTTCCGAACATTAAGGTCACCGAGGATGGTGCATACTGCTATACCAAGGCAGACGGTACGCAGGGAAGTATTGCGGACTGCGCTGCAGAATGGCTCGACGGGAAAGCGTGGGCGATTAAGGATGTGCAGAAACGCGGCAGTGGTGACGGCAGGACACAGGATAACGGTGCAGGCGGTACGGTTGCGGAGCAGTTTGCCGCTGCACTTGGAGACTAAACAGAAAGAGGTAATAACACATGGCAATCAATACACTTGAGATGGCAAAGATTTTCCAGCAGGAGCTCGATAAGCAGATGCTTACAGCTGGCACGTCCGGCTGGATGGAGGCGAACGCCTCGGATGTGAAGTATAACGGCGGCGACACGGTACGCATGCCGATGATCTCCACATCGGGGCTTGCAAAGTATGACCGTGACGATGGATTCAATCAGGGCGCGGTAACTCTTGCTTACAAGGATTACACGCTCACACAGGATCGCGGTCGTACGTTCCAGCTTGATTCGATGGACGTGGATGAGAGCAACTTCGTCGCGACGGCCGGCACCGTTATGGGTGAGTTCCAGCGTACGAAGGTTGCGCCGGAGATTGATGCATATCGTTACTCGCGTATTGCGGCTCTCGCAAAGGGCGCATCGCATGAGTCGGCGGCATTTACGCCGAGCAAAGACAACATTCTCGGCAAACTCGATGAGGAGATCGCGAAGATCCAGGACATCGTCGGCGAAGGCGAGCCGCTGGTCATCATTATGCCGACGCCCGTACGCACCATCCTCAATAACGCAAAGGATGTGACGCGCTACCTTGATGTTGCGGACTTCAAGGCGGGCGAAGTGAGTACGAAGGTCAAGACCTATAACGAGATTCCGATCCTCTCCGTCCCCTCCGATCGCATGAAGACAGCGTATGTCTTTGGCGACGGAAAGACCACAGGGCAGGAGGCAGGGGGCTACAAGCCCGATACGGGCGCCAAGGCGATCAACTGGATCATCATGGCGCGTAACGTGCCGATTGCGATCTCCAAGACGGACAAGGTGCGTATCTTTGATCCGGACACGAATCAGAAGGCGGACGCGTGGAAGATCGATTATAGAAAGTTCCATGACCTTTGGATCCCGAGCAACAAGCTCGCGGGTGTCTGGGTCAACACGGGCGCATAAGGAGGAGCAGCATGACAAGACTTGTACGACTGAACGAGGTCCAGTACTCTGAAACGGAGGAACGGACAGCAGAATTGGTGGCGCAGGGCTTTGAGCCCGAGCCGCTCGAAGGAGAGGCGCCTAAGGTCAAGAAACCTGAGGAGCCGAAGGACAAGGAGCCTAAAGAGCCCAAGGGCGGCAAAGGCAAGAGCAAGAAGACGGATGAGGCCGGCGCGGAGGACAATCCGAGCCCCGAGGGTGATGAGCAGCATTGATGCGTTCCGACGTAACCTGCGCCTTGCTGTTGAGGCAAGTGCGATCGAGGTTGCGACGACCGCAAAGATGCAGCATCGCTACAAACAGCAAAACGGCCGTCTCAAAGATGCGGTGCAGACCGCGATCAATGACAACGGAATGGAAGGGCGCGTATACCTTGATGGTAATATCGCGCCCTATGCTGTTTTCATCCATGAGGGCATTCGCCCCCATGACATCTTTCCAAAACGACGGAAGGTGCTGCGCTGGGTAGATGGGAACAAATTCCTTTTTGCCAAGCGCGTTCGGTTCCCGGGATGGGCTGCGGATCCGTTTTTGTATGATGCGCTCGAATCCAATGAAAAGACGATTGTCTCTATTTTTGACCGCTATACAGAGCGGGCGCTGCGGGAGGTGGAAGATGCTATTACAAGCAGACGCATTACGCGATAAGGACGAACTGCTCGGCACGTCTGTAACAGACGCGCTGATCAGCGAGGCAGAGGAGTATCTGCGCGCTGCGGCCGCAGGTCTCGGCGTCGCATGGGAGGCGGTGCAGCCGACCTACTACGTGCTGCGTTTCCTCACGGTCTATGTGTTTCGGGAGCTCTGCATACGTAAGAGCTATACCGGAGCACAGGCGTGGGGGAGCGGCGGCACTGACGATAAGGACAGCTATGCGGGGAAATACAGCTTTTATCGCGACGAGATGAAACGTCTTGAGGCATCCATGACGGTCGCAGCACTCACGGGCGAAGCGGTTAGCCGCGGCTATGGCAGCGTCGCGCTCTATCGGGGGTGACTGTATGCTGTGGCTGAGTGTACTGGAGAGCCTGCGAGACCATCTGCGTGCGGCGAAGATCGCCGACGATGTGATCCTCGGCGGGTACAATCCGCGTAATGTACGCCCCAACCCGAAGGGGAAGGGGCTTATCTATTTGATGCGCGATCACGAGCGCCCGGCGAGTGAAGACCTTGTGCAGGACACGAGTGTCCAGATCAGTCTTGATACATGGGTGCAGTCAGACGACAAGAACCTGACCGTGGGATACGAGATGCTTGCGCGACTCGAAAATGCGGTCATGGATGCGCTGCGGCGCTATGAAGAGACAGTGACATGGATAGCAGACGGTGTGCAGCTCTTGCAGCTGAGGATTACCGAGACGGCGGGCGACGGGGACAGCGTACGTCCCCTTGTCGGCAGTCGTTGTGCCATCAAGGTCGTTGTCTATGAGGAAAAATAACAGGAGGTAGTATATGGCAACACAACAGGCACGCGGTTATAAATCCGCGATGACGGTGGATTACGAAGCCTCGTTTGGGGTCGCTCCCGGGACGAAGAAAGGCGTCGTCCTGCCGATGAACAGCAACGATCTGTCAAAGGCACAGACGTTGATCGAGTCGGACACAATCACGAACACGCGCAACGATACACAGCCGGCGCTTGGTCGTGTCAGCGTGGATGGCGACATTGAAATGCCGGCGGATTATATGTCCTCGGGGTACATGTTCAAGGCTCTTTTTGGCGATCCTAAAACGACTGGCACTGCGCCGAATAAGACGCACGTTTTCACGGTCAAGGACACGCAGCCGTCCATCATTGTGGAGAAGGCGTTCCCCGATCTCAACAAGTATGTGCGCTATAAGGGCGTGAAGATCAACACGTTCTCCGTCGACTACGGACAAGACAACGAAATGACGTTCAAGTTCAATGTCATGGGCGCTTCGCGTGAGCAGGACGGCACAGCATATGACAGCGCGGCAAAGGCGTCGAAGCTCCTGCGCATCGCGCAGAACCACGCATACGTCAAGATCGATGGCACGGAGAGCCGTATTGTCAAGGAGGGCTCGCTGGAGATTAATGCAAACCTCGACGGCGATCAGTATGTCGTTGGCGGCGGCGGTCTTCGTGGGGACATCCCCGAAGGGCTCATGAAGGCCTCGGGCAGTCTCAAAGCGCTCTTTACGTCGACCGAGTGGATGGACAAGGCAGATACGGGCGCGCCCGTCGCTATGGAGATCGGTTTCAAGCTCGACGCGAATACGTCGCTCGTTTTTGCCATTCCAAGCGTGCAGTTTGAACCGTTTGACGCACAGATCAGCGGCCCGGCGGGCGTTGTGGTTGATGTAAAGTGGCGTGCATTTTCCGCAGATGGTGCGAGCATCGTGACAGTAACACTGAAGAATCAGCAGGAAGCATACTAAACAGGAGGTAACTACACATGGCAGACGAAAAGAAGCACGCTATCCCAATCCGCTCTCTTACGGTCAAGGAGATGCGCGAGCTGCGCAAGGCAGGGTATGACCCTGCTTTTGCGGATAAGGAGGACAGCGCCGCCGCGACTACGGGGATGGTTGATTGGATCCTTGACAACGTCTACGGGGATCAGATCACGGATGATATGCCGTATAGTGAGGCATTCCGGATTGCGACGGACACTTATGCCCTGACGTACGGTCGGGAGACTGAAGTAAAAAACTAGAGGCCGTCTATCGGTGGGAGCTGTCGGACGGTCCGGAATACTGTGCATCTTGCCGCGAGGTGTATGCGCAGGAAGGGCGCGAGCCCCCATGTTCCGGATGTGAGTACGAGCGGCCGGCGCTGATGGGCGAGAATCAAGAGGCGTGGTATCTGTGGAAGCATACGCAGACACAGCTGCGCGCGTCATTCGCGGGTGTGGTCGGATTGGACTACACCGCAATGCGGCAGGTGGCCGAGGTCTTGGGGATTGCTCTTGACCTCGCTATGCTGCACAAAATACAAGCACTTGAGGGATTACTTTTGAAGGAGGCGAATCGAAGCAGTGGCAAATAAAGAGATCTCTGTTGCTATACGGGCGCGGGATTACGCGACGGCGGCAATCGAGAAGGTGCGCGCATCGATCGGCTCGATCAAAGACCAGACAATCAACGTCCGTGCAAATACAGGTGCAGCCCAAACAGCCGTGCAGGGCGTCAAGGATAAACTCGCGGGCATCCGTGATAGAGTCGTTAACGTCCGCGTAAATACGAATGGCGCAGCTGAGGGCGTTGCAGGCGTGACGGAGAGTCTTGCGGGCCTTGCATCAAAAGCAATCACGGCGGCCGCCGCGATCTCAGTTCTGAAATCGGCACTGGATATCAGCAAGTCTGCTTTTGTCGATTATAATGCCCAGCTCGAGCAGACGCGCGTTGCATTTACATCGATGCTTGGCTCTGCGCAGCTCGCAGATACTATGATCGTCGACCTGCAGAAATTCGCTGCGGAAACGCCGTTTGAAATGCCGGGTGTTCGGAGCTCTGCGCAGCAGCTCCTCGCGTTTGGTTATGACGCGCAGGAGATTATTCCGACACTCACGGCGCTCGGCAACGCTGCATCCGGACTCGGGCGCGGGCAGGACGGATTTAATCATCTGGCATTCGTGTTCGGGCAGATCCGGACGACCGGTCAGCTCATGGGGCAGGATGTTATGCAGCTTGCTCAGCTCGGTGTGCCGGTCAAAGATATCCTTGCCAAAAACCTCGGTCTAACCAAAGACGAGCTTTCCCGCATCGGCGAGCTTGGCATCGACGCTAATGTTGCGATTAGAGCGTTGATCGATGGCATGAACGAGCGTTTTCCGGACATGATGAAAAAGCAGTCGGAGACGTTCGAGGGTGTACTGTCGAACATCAAGGATAACATCGGGCAGGCGTTTGGACTCACCGGACTCCCAATTTTCGACCACGCGAAGAACGTGCTCCTCGAGATCAAGAACATCACGGACACAATGCTTGCGAATGCGCAGGGAGGGAAAAGCATCTTTGCCGGAATCCTGCCCGATGATCTGCTCCAAAAAGCTTCGGCATTTGCGGAGAGCGTCAAAAAGACCTTTTTGGATATTGAGCCAAACACTGACACGATTTTATGGGCGCTGACGAAGGTCGCGGATGTTCTGCTGGACATCGGTAATATCGCGATCACGGCGCTCCGCCCGATCATCCCTATTTTTGCAGCGATTCAGCGCTTTGCCTATAGTGTGATCGGCGCCATTGCGAGCGTTCTCGATACCGTCCTCGAGGTTATGCTTGAGATGCAGACGAATATTGCGGATTCGTGGGATTATATCTACAGCATCACGGGAGACCTCTGGAACTCTGCGAAAGAGATTGTCTCGGACTTTTGCACGGCCGCGATTGAGTTTATCGCGGGGATCGTGGCGGAGATCGAGGCTGTGGTCTCGCCTATCGTCGATACGTTTAAGGACACGTTTCAGGCTGTCGCAGATTGGGTCTACGAGTCAATGGCGGCTGCGGCCGGATATGTGCGGGAATTTATAGCGTGGGTCGACGAGGCGATATCCTCGCTCAAGGAACTCGCTATCGTCAAGGCAGCGACGGACATCGGCAACGGGATATCCGATTGGGTAAGCGGGACCGTCGAAGAGACTCGACAGCGCGGTCGTGTATGGCGTGCAGTACATTTTGGCGAAAGGACATCAGCAATCGGAGACGGTCCCGACGGTGATGTTATCGTTCCGCAGCGTACTGAGGCAGCAGTGCAAAAAGACACCGGGGCATCAACGTGGGACGGCGGCAAAAAGTCAAAAGCCCATAAATCCACGGATAAAGCAGCACGTGAGGCAGAGCGCCTCGCTGAAAAGATCAAGAACCTTACGGAGAAGGTGCAGCAGAGCATCTCGTCTCTTGCGAATGACATCACCAACGAGATCGGTACGACCTACGAGAAGGGCATGGATGCGCTACGTCAGAAGATGGAGCAGATGCAGGCACAGATCAAGGAGGCATCCGATCTCGGCATCGATACGACGGCTCTGCGTGCAAAGCTCGACGAATACGCCAACGTTATCAAGGAAAAGGTCACAAAGGCATGGCGCGAAGCGAACGAAGACCTACGCAATGAGACAAAGCTTACCTGGGCGCAGGTGAACAAGGATGTACGTGCAGAAGCGGAAGCGACGTATCAGATCGGTGTAACAAAACTCAATCGTGAGAAGGAGAACCGCCTGAAGGAGGTCGCCCTGACACAGGACTCCGCGGAGGCACGTGTCGCCGTAGAACAGTGGGCGGCTGCCGAGATGGCAAAGCTCGACCAACAGCGCATCGAGGCGCTGCGCAAGTCTCCGCAGACAACGCAGGAAGCACTGCGTGCAACACTCGAGGAGCAGTATGAGCGTCTGCGGGATGCGGGCGCGCAGATGAAGGAAATGACGGATTCGCTCTTTACATCGATGGCCGACGGCTTTACAAGCGGCTTTCAAAACGTGCTCACAGACGGATTCAAAGGCATTCAAGATGCGTTTTCCAACATGCTTAAAAATATGCTGAACGCCATCGTGAAATTCGTGATGAATCAGATGATCACGCGCTGGCTGTCGATGATTCTTCCGGGATTCGGTGGAGGAATCCCCGCAGCACAGGCGAATGCGGCTGCACCAGGTTATCGTGCAACAGGCGGCCCCGTCGCATCCGGCAGGACGTACCTTGTCGGCGAGCGCGGCCCTGAGATTTTCCGGCCAACGCAGCCGGGGCGCATCTTTAACTCCCTCCCGAGCGGCGGGGGCACGGCACCGAATATCCGCGTCATTGTCAACAACAATACCAACGAGTGCATGACGGGCACGGCGGAGACGAAATTTAACGGATCCGAGTGGGTGACATCCATCATGATCGATGCGATCGCAACGAACCGAAACGGCATGCGCGACGTAATCAAGGGGGCGGTATAAATGGATTTTCCAAGCATCAAGCCGCCGATCTATCCGATCAAGGAGACGATTCCGGACACGGCGATCAAGGGCAAGCTCGAAAATCAAGTTATCATCGCCCGCAAACGCTTCACGCGCACGCCCATGTCCTTTGAACTCTCATGGACAGCCCTGCCGGAGGCCGACTATGAAACGTTGCGGGCATTCTATCACACGGTCAACGCCGCCGTCCCGTTCCGGTGGACGTATCCGGTCGGCGCGGGCGGAAGTTTCTCCGGCAAGGTGTTCAATGTGCGCTTTGACGGGGATTTTTCTTTCTCCTGCACGAATCACGGGTACTGGGAGGGCGGCATCAAACTGACGGAGGCATAGCATGCTCGAATTATCACAGGCAAGCATCATCGAAAAGAACAAGATTGCAACAAGCGGCGTCTGGCTTCTTGCGCTCGAAGCGCAGATTCCGGGCAGTCCGCTCTATCTTGTCAACAATACAGAAAATCTCACGCTCGGAGGGCAGGAATACACTGCCTTCCCGTTCTCGCTTGAGGACATCACCGAGGACAGCAAAGAGCTGCCGAACGTAAAGCTCACGATCTCCAACGTGACGGGGACGATACAGCGCTACGTCGAGGAAAATAACGGCCTCGGTGGCTGCAAGGTCATCATCCGTGTATTCCACACAGAAATTCCGGACGTTGCCGAGGTTGAGGAGTATTTCGTCGTGACGGGCGTTAGCTGTGATGTGGAGTGGGTGACATTCACGCTCGGGACGGATTTTTCGTTTACACGGCGTTTCCCTCCGGTGCGTATGATGAAAGACTACTGCCCCTTTAAGTTCAAGGGCATCGAGTGCGGCTACAAGGGCGCTGCGAGCAAATGCAACAAGACTCTCAAGCGCTGCCGCGAACTGGGAAATAACGAACGATTCGGCGGCGAGCCGACGATACCGCAAGGAGGTCTCTATGCGTCCAACAGCACGTGATTACGTCGGTAAGACGTGGGCAGAGCTGCCCTGCTGGGAGCTCGTCGTCGCGTGGTATGCGGCGCAGGGTATTGCGCTGCGCCCCTATACCGATTATTGGATGTGCGGCGCGCCGTCGGATGCGGGGCTTTCCGAATGGACTCCGGTGCAAGAACCGCGCGAGGGCGACATCCTTGCCATGAATCTCACGGGGCGCGCGGCCGATCATGTCGGTATCTGTCTGGGTGATGGGAAGTTCCTGCACTCGACAGAGTATGCGGGCGTCTGCGTCGAGCAGATGGAACGCTACAGGAGACGCATTATGGGAATCTATCGGTACACAGGAGGAAAGGCATGATACAACTTGTCATCGTCCGCAACCCCTTTGACGTGACAAAAAGGGATATGCAGGATGTTGTGTACCGGGAAGGTATGCCGCTCAGCGCGTACTTTAGCGAGCCCGGGGCGTGGCAGTACTCCGTCAACGGCATGCTCTGCGAACCGGATGCCGTACCCACTGATGGGGACTGCGTCGTTATCGTCCCACATGTCGAGGGTAAGGTGTTCGGCATGATCCTCTCGGTCGGTCTGTCCTTTTTAACGGCCGGCATCGCGGGCGGCGCAATCCTCGGCGGGCTGTCGATGGGCTGGCGTATGGTAACGGCCATCGCCATCGGTATGATCGGCGGCGCGCTTGTCTCGCGTCTTAATCGTCCGCGGGTTGACACGAGCAACGCGGACCAGTCGCAGTCGCAGACATATGGCTGGGGCGGCACATCGACGCTCACGGGGCAGGGACATCCGCTTGCCATCACCTACGGCGCCATGAAATCGGGCGGTGTCCTGCTCTCCCGTCATATCGTCAGCGACGGGGCGCGGCAATATCTGCATCTGCTCTACTGCGCGGGCGAGGGAGAGCTGCAGGACATTCGCAATATCCGAATCAATGAGAATCCTGCTGACAACTACAAGGACGTGCAGATCGATATCCGCCTCGGGACGAACGATCAAACGATCGTCCCGAATTTTGCTGACAACTACGCGGATCAGCCGCTTAATTACGAGCTGTCGGGGGCGTGGGCAACACATGAGGTACAGGGCAATCTCTGCACGGGCATTGAGCTCACTGTCGCGTTGCCGAACGGTCTCTATTACAGCAATGATGAGGGCGGCATGGATGCGACGAGTGTAACACTTGCAGCAGAATGCCGTATTGTTGGCAGTGCAGAAGCATGGATGGCGCTGCCGCTCTGTGACTCGACGGGTACGGATGCGTTTTTGGCCCGCAAAGATGGCGCATGGGTGCGGTCCCTGAATGGTGCATCGCTCGGCGGAAATTACTCCGGGCGCGTCAACGAGGCAACCAATCGGGCGATCTATCGTGTCTATCGATTTGAAAATCTGCCTCCGGGGCGCTATGAGGTACGTGTGCGCTGTCTCCGCAAAGACGGAAACTCCGTCCGGTACGTCAATCGTGTCTATTGGACGCAGCTGACTCAGATTGTCTACGATGATTTCGTGCATCCGGGCAAAGCACTCATCGGCATCCGTGCACTCGCAACCGAGCAGCTGAGTGGCAACGATCCTGCCGTGACGTGGGTGCAGGAGCGCTCCAAGCTCTACGTCTGGAATCCGTACGCCAAGGCATACGAAGAAAAGCGTGCGGATAATCCCGCGTGGGCATGCTATGACATCCTGCATCAGTGCCGGCGCATCGGGGGGCGTTACATCGTCCGCGGCGAGCCCGCCGATCGGCTTTCCTATGACATGTTCAAGGCGTGGGCGGAGCAGTGCGATAGTAAGGGCTACACATTTAACTACATATATGACAGCGCCATGCAGGTGTGGGAGGCGCTTCGTTATCCGGAGACCGTCGGCCGTGGGAAAGTCATCATGCAGGGGACGCGCTTTACCTGCGTCTATGATTATCCTGCACAGCCGTCACAGCTCTTCACCGTCGGCAATATCAAGCAGGACAGCTTCAAGGAGGAGTTTCAGGGCACGCAGGGGCGTGCAAACGTCATTGAGATCTCCTTTATGAACAAGGATAAAAACTATGAACGCGACGTGCTCCCCGTGTTTGCCGACGACTACGACGCGAGCGAATCCCTCTCCACACCGACACAGATCGAGCTGATGGGATGCACGGATCTCAAGCAGGCATACGCGCATGGCAAGCACGCCCTGCGCGCCAACAAGTACGAGCTGCGGACGTGCACGTTTGATGCCTACGTTGATGCGATTGCCTGCACGATCGGCGATGTGATCCTCCTGCAGCACGACGTGACGGAATGGGGAAGCGGCGGCCGTGTAGTCAGCGTCGATGGCGCTGCCGTTACACTCGATCGCACTGTCACGATGGCAGAGGGCAAGCAGTATCGTCTTATGGTACGCGACAGCAAGACCGACACGCTCCACACGTATGAGGTGCAGAGCGTATCCGGTGCAGTCGTTACACTCGCTCAGGCGGCAGAGATCGCCGCCGATGATCTCTATACCTTCGGGGAGGCGACCAAGGAGGCAAAGCCTTTCCGCGTCCTGTCCATCACGAAGGGCATGACGGAGCAGACGCGCAAGATCACCTGCATGGAGTACTATCCGGAGCTCTACGCGGATGATAACACCGACGTGCCGATCATCGACTACACGACGCAGAGCGATAAGCTCACAGTCAACAATCTCTTGGTCATCGTAGAGATCAAGACGCTGCCGGACGGCACGACGCTCTACGATCTGGCCGTCTCGTGGCGTCTGCCGCGCAGTGCGGTCGCGAAACAGATCAAGGTTGAGTACAGGCGTGACGGAGAGACGGAGTACACAACGCAGGGCATATACGACGGCAACGCAACAAGCTCCGTGATCACGGGCGTTGCAGCAGCCGTCAGTTATACCGTGCGCGTCACCTGTTACAACGACCTCGGGCTTGTCGGAAACGCGGCGATGCAGACCGTCTACACCGCGCCGAAGGATGCGCCGCCCTCGACAGTACAGGACTTTTCCGCCCTCCAGGATGCGGGCAACAGCAGTGTCCTGCAGCTGGCGTGGAAAGCGAATCCGGAGACAGATATTCTCGGTTATCGGCTCTTTGACGGTGCGGGCAGCGTGCTTGTCGATCTGATCGGCGGCACAAGCTACAGCTATTTTATCCCGACATCCGGGACATACGTGTTTGGTCTCCGGGCGGTCAACCGCTCCGGCGTTGTCTCTGCAGAGACCGCAGATGTATCAATCACCGCGACGGTCGCAGCGGGCAGTGTTGCTGTGCCGGATGCACCGCATAGCGGCGAAGTACGACTGCAGGACGGAACTGTAACGGCCGTATGGGAGGCTGTGACAAACACCTACATTGATTATTATGAGGTGCGCACAAACAGCAATGCGGGTCAGCTGGCGGGCCTTCTCGCGAAGACAGCAGATATCCGCTCCACGGTATCGCTCACGGCGCGCAGCGGGGCTGTCCTTGTCTACGGACACAACCCCAAAAAGGGGTACGGTGAGCCGCTGAGCATCCATTATGATTTTCCGGCGCCGGCAGCACCGACGATCAAGATCACAAACACACTGCAAGGATTTAGTGCCTCCATCCAAAATAAGCCCGAGAATGTGAGCGGTACGCGCGTACATATCACCGGCGGCGGTATCAACGAGACACTCGAAACAACGGGCACTTTTGTCTCGTATGTCGGTGCGGCAGGTGTCTATACCGTGCAGGCGGCGTGTTTTGACTCTTTCGGGGATGGCACGTTGTCCCCGGTGCAGGAAGTAATCGTAAAGGCAAAAATCGACAAAAACGATATCGAAAATCTGTCGATCGCGGAGAAAGATCTTGACGCGGCACTCGCCGAACGTATGCGGGACGTGCAGACGACCAAGGAGAGCGTATCATCCATCGTTGCGAAGCTGTCCGGCAATCCGCAGGAATCCGGCTACAGTGCCATCACACAGATCTACAACGGTCTGCAGCTCAAAGTCAATCAAGGTGATGTTGTAGCAGCTATCAACGTAGCTCCTGGCGGCGTAAAGATCGATGGCCGACTCCTGCACATCACGGGGAACACGATCATTGATGGCAATGTTATCGCAAATCACATGCTGCAGGCAGGTGCGATAACCGCAGATAAGCTTGCAGTAGACAGCCTGTCTGCTGTATCGGCAAAGATCGGAAAGCTTCGTACGAAAGACACGGGCGCACGAACGGAGATATCAGACAATCTGATTGAGGTGTTCGACGAGGGCGAAAAGACCCGCGTCCGAATTGGGATATTTGAATAGGAGGTATCTGACATGGAAAAACAAGCAGGGGTACAGCTGATCAACGCGCGCGGATCATGCGTGCTTGATACGCGCTGCGGGGTGACCCGCGTCGTTGGGATTGCTAACCTTGGGGCAAAGAAACGCATGCGCATAGAGATCTCGAATCCTGGTAAAAACCGCATCTGGACACAGCTTGTTTTCAATGGCTCCGGATATGGAGCTTTTGCGATGAGTACCGACTGGAATCCGGACGAAGAGAAGCTGACAAAGGTAGAAACGTGGGAAAACCGCCAAGGCATTACGGTTACGCTCCCATTCAAACCGAATGCAGCATATGATCCGGAGTTCCCGAATGCGTATTACAGTGCTGATCTTGCAGCGCAAAACCCGCGCGCGATCATCTACGGTTTCTATTGAGAGGAGGGCGAGTTATGCGATATGCAGAAATCAGGAATGCCAACGGCGCCCATGTCATCGACGATCAGTATCAAAACTATCGGCTTAGCACAATCCCTCTGGTGAAAATGCAGCGGTGTTTGACCGGGCTGCATATCGAGAAAAATGAATCGGGTGACCGAATTTGCACATTCCCGTATTACGATTATGCAAACGGAAAGGCCTATGCGTGGCCGCAGGATGGGAAGTATCCAAATCCGTGGTGTTCGCCTTCCACACCTAATAAAGTGCGCGGCAAAGTCAACGTAGGGGCTGTTCGTACGCACTTTGATCGCCCACGCGATCTGTGGACGACGGGAAGATTTTACGGATACGCGGGTCATGGTGTCCAGTCGATGCTTGTGCTCAATAGTCCTCGCTGGCATCCGAGATTCTCAATCAGCCCCACCGATACCGTGCCATACATCTTCGCGCTCGGTGCGGCCATGCCGAACATCGTCTATACCTTTGCAACTCTTTTCGACTATTTGAGCCAAACAACGACAGCGCATTTCGTGAGCTGCTGGCAAAGAAAAGTGTCATTGTCTCAGTCGCTCGTAGACGGGAAGTCGTTCCGGGGGGACAACGTCGGCTATACTGAATTTGACCAAGGGCAATACTATCCGGATAACATTTCCGGTGCGTCAGGGTATCGGCCACGCGCAGGTGAAAACTTTACGGCAGAAAGCTATCTCGAAGAGATGGAGACGGCCCCGATCCTCTATGCTTATGGGCTGGAGGACTCCCATATCGGCCTCGATAAGGGCGAGTTTGTCATTAAGAATGAGCGCGGGGAGGTTGTTTTTAACAGCCGCTACGACTATATGCGCATCCTTGACTATTTCCCTAGCGTAAACGCACTGGCATTTGATGGGGCGGGCATATACAACTCGCCGAAAAGATACCACTACCCCGGCCGTAAAATCGCTGTTGTTGCGCTTTCGCAGAACGCCTGCTATGCAGCTGGCGTTGGCAGGGATGAGTGGCTGTACAATACGGGCTTTTGGTTCCCTGACCCGAGCACCGTGGAATTTACGACATGCGTGACGCCGTTCGTGCGCGGGGGGAATCCAGACCAATACCCGGGGCTGTCACAGGAGTTTGCAAGTCTCGCATCACTCCTTGGCGTTATGATCCTCGACGTCACCGGGTGCACACCCGGCTGGAAGCAGGAGGCTCAGACAGGGAAGCCGTTTTTGGTAGAAGTGGAGTAGGAGGACACAAATGCTTAAAAAGTACATTGTCAACGGAAAAATCACCTATCCGCAGGGAGAAGGAACAATCACGAACTTCACGTTTACGAACGTGGAGACGGGCGAAATGTTTTCCCTTGCCACATCAGATCAAACGGAGGCGGATGAAATCACCTACGGCGATCACGTTGTGATCGAGGTGAGGAAGGATGACCCGCCGAAGAAAAAGGAGAAGTAATCCCATAAGGCGCACATCAAAGCGGTGTGCGCCTTTTCTATGCTCGTAATCGAGGGAAGGAGTAAGGGGCGTGGATATTATGATGCAGGTATTGCAGCGCTTGCAGGAAGATTGGGCGATCAAGCTTGCCATATCCTGCATCGTATCAATCACCGTGCAGGAGCACGCGCAGATATTTGTCGCTTTCGCATGGCTGGTCGCAGCCGATCTCATCACAAAATGGTTGTCATTGTCGCGCCAATGTCTTATCGACCACGGTGCGGAATCCCCGACGTTTTGGCAAGCGCTCTGGGGTATCCGGACGGCACGGAGACTTGGATATATCCGCAGCGAGGAGATGCGCAACCGTTTTGCGCATAAGATATTGACCTACATCGGCGTAGTTACGTCCTCCCTTGTGTTGGATTTTTTGCTGATGAGTGCGCACCTGCCAGCGTTCGCAGCGAATCTCACAATCGGATATCTCGCGACAACAGAATTTATATCCATTTTGGAGAATATGCAAAATTCGGGGATTGAGGAGGCCGAAGGCCTTGTCACACTCGTTAAGAGACGCGGCGGGCTTGGAAAAAAGAAGAAAGGAGAATAGCTGTATGCTGAAACAGGAGCGACTGCCCCCGGTTGATTGGATGGTCGGGACAGGACTTGTCGTCGTGGCAATCCTGTCCGTTTTTTATGGGTCGCCCGAGTTATCCAGCAACGTCACATCGGGGCTGATTGGATTCCTCGGGCGGTCAGTAATCAGTAAGAAAGGAGCAAAGTAATGAGTAGTCGTGTATTAAGTAAGTCGGCCATGCGCCGCGTAACACCTGCCGAGCTTGAAGTACTTGCGGGGCGGTACCGCGAAAACATCCAAGCGGCCGCCGAATATGTTGGCCGCGAGACCAAGGTGTATCTGCACTGGTCGGCAGGGCGCTATGGGCAGTTTTGGGATGATTACCATGTCCAGATCGACAAGGACGGCGAGATCTACGTCATCGGCGATGGCGAGATGGATGACGTGCTGGCCGCAACGTGGAAACGTAATAGCGGTAGCGTCAGCATCAGTATCCTTGGGTGCCTCGGCGCAACGACCGGCGACCTTGGTCAAGAGTCGCCAACGCCTCAGCAGATTGAGGGGATGGCGCAGGCTATCGCCGCTCTGTGCAACGGGCTGTGGCTGACCATCGACAAGACACGCGTCCTCACGCACGGCGAAGCGGCCGACAACGAGGACGGCGTATATGCGCACGAGCCCTACGGGCCCAAAAACGGATGCGAGCGTTGGGACCTCGAGTATCTCGGTACAGAGGAGAGCCCCTGCTATAATCCGTGGGCAGAGGATGGCACGCGCGGCGGCGACGTGCTGCGCGGAAAAGCCAACTGGTATCGGAAGTATTGGAAGGACAACGGCGGAACGCCGTGAAAGGAGATTATATCATGAGCAAATGGGTAGACATCAGAGACGCAATCGTCAAGGAGCTTAACATCGACAACGTAACGGAGGAGGTCAAGCAGCGTATCACGCGCGCGATCCTCAGTGAGTGCTTGCCCGCGATCGAGCAGGCAGTCGATAAGTTCGTCGCGCAGATCAAGGAGCAGGCAAAGACCGAGCGTGGTTGGTGCTACTGGCGCGATGCGGTCGTCCTGCCCGCGGTCATGCAGGGCGCTGTGTGGCTCGTCAAGCTGGTGCTTGATAAGTCGCTGGCACCGACGGTCAAGGCGTAACAACATAGGTGTACTCATTGCCCCGGGGCTTCGGCTCTGGGGCTTATTTTTGATTGACAGAATAGACACATCTGATTATAATATAAGCACCCCATCTAGATGGGGGATTGGTTGAGTACAACCAATGTCTCGCCTCTGGCGAGCGGATTGAAGCTTATGTTTGGACATAATCCACGAGGTCTTACAAAAAGACGGAAAAAAGCGGAGAACCTGTAAAAGGTCTCTGCTTTTTTTCTTTGCCTAGAAATTTTTTGAGAAAATCTAAAATAAACTATTGACATAGTACTATTGCAATGGTACAATATAATCAAGATAAAGGTCGGGGCGCAAAGCCCAAGGAGTTAAGGGAGGAAGTAAAAATGGAAATGTATAAGAGCAATAACGGTAAAGCTTTCGTCGCTATGCAGGATCCGTACCTCACGGGTACGGGGAATGGGTATTACGCCGCCTCGGCGTTCTGCCCGGACGACGCTCCGGATGAGGACGGCTATATCCCCGTCTACGAGCTCCACTGGGAGATTCTTCCCGAAGAGGAATATGACCCCGAATACGCGGACGAGAGCTGCGCGTGTGACTGGGATGATATCGCAGACTTCTTTGTGGTAGGAGATATGCCCACAAGCGAAAAGGCTGAGTACATCTGAAAATCACGGAGGAGGCAACACCTCCTCCTTTTCTTTGTTCCGAATCTATACTATAATGATGACATCAATTCGAATGGAGGGGTTACATGGGATGGGTAGAAAATAAGATTAAACGTACCCGGGAGTATAACCGGGAAAACTACGAACAATTGAAGATGCAGGTCCCAAAGGGGACAAAGGACGTAATCAAGGCGGCCGCCGAAAGGGCAGGGAAATCTATGACTGCCTTCATTATGGAGGCGGTCAACGAGAGGTTAGCCAAGGATAAGTAAAACACAATAACCGGAGTGCAGTATAACACGGCACCCCGGTTATTTTTATGTGCATGATAGGCCCTGAGAAATCAATCTCAGGGCCTATTTTTGTGCGCATACCTGTCGCACTAATCTGCGCCATGTGCGCGTGGATTGAAACCTGCGGAAAATCTATAACTTTGTGAAAAACGTCGTCGCGCCCCACACGGGGCGCGTGGATTGAAACATGAACCACGTCCGCAGTACAATCGCAGCGGGCGTCGCGCCCCACACGGGGCGCGTGGATTGAAACGTCCGCAACGGCCCACGCTGTTTCGGTCCAGGTGGTCGCGCCCCACACGGGGCGCGTGGATTGAAACGTGGACGACTGGGCATACATCAAGGCGAAATGAGGTCGCGCCCCGCATGGGGCGCGTGGATTGAAACAGATTCAAGCGCTGCAGAAACACCTCAAAACGTGGTCGCGCCCCGCATGGGGCGCGTGGATTGAAACGCCTTTCTACGTGGCGTATGCAAAATCATCGGTCGTCGCGCCCCGTATGGGGCGCGTGGATTGAAACAAGCGCATGGATGAAATCAGCAACAAGTACGGCGTCGCGCCCCGCATGGGGCGCGTGGATTGAAACCCGTCTGCACTGCCGGGGTATACGCAGGTCTCCGGTCGCGCCCCGCATGGGGCGCGTGGATTGAAACACGAACACCACCGGCGCGACGTTGTAAAGCGCAAACGTCGCGCCCCGCATGGGGCGCGTGGATTGAAACGTCCTTATCGCGTAATGCGTCTGCTTGTAATAGCATGTCGCGCCCCGCATGGGGCGCGTGGATTGAAACTCTATACCGTTGTTTTTACGGAGCATATTCGTGGTCGCGCCCCGCATGGGGCGCGTGGATTGAAACATGAATGCTTCGGGACCTGCGAGGTCGTCGCGGAGTCGCGCCCCGCATGGGGCGCGTGGATTGAAACGGTCATGTTGCCGGGGATTTGCCACGCCCCAGAGGTCGCGCCCCATACGGGGCGCGTGGATTGAAACGAGCGTCAGGCTGTGCCGTATATGGTCGATCGTCCGTCGCGCCCCACACGGGGCGCGTGGATTGAAACTTGATGGGGAGATTACCTCCGGTGGAAGTCGCAAGGTCGCGCCCCACACGGGGCGCGTGGATTGAAACCTTGCCGTTCGGTTAATAGACTGCTCCGACTTCGTCGCGCCCCGCATGGGGCGCGTGGATTGAAACTGTGCCACCACATCCACACGCCCCTAATATTTGGTCGCGCCCCGTATGGGGCGCGTGGATTGAAATTCATGATGATATACAGCGCCGACATGGAGAAGGGGGGCGCGCCTTTGTAGAGCATGCGGATTGAAGCTTCTTCTCATTATAGAAGATTCTTGTTGTTCACTTTTGTAAAACCCTTGCGTGTCGCTGTCAAACATGCTATACTGACTTTTGTCGCGTGAGCGTATGCTTTTTTGTGTGCGCGCACATAAGAATAACTCTGCCGTCGACGAGATCGGCGGCCAAAGACCAAAGAGGAGGTGATTTCGTGAGATTGTACGAAGTCATATTTATCGTGAAGCCGATGGAGGAAGAAGCGACAAACGCCGTCATCGAGAAGTTCACAAAGCTCATTCAGGCCAATGGCGGTACGATTGAAAAAGAGGACCGCTGGGGCAAGAAGCGCCTAGCCTATGAGATCAAGGACAATACCGAAGGATATTATGTTCTGCTGTACGTTAATGCAGAGCCCGCCTGTGTCGCTGAATGCGATCGCGTGATGAAGATCACTGACGAGCTGCTTAAGCACATGATCGTTCGCGCGGACGGAGTCGAGGAGTAAGTCGATCTGTGACGGAACGCCATCACACAGGAGAGAGAAAACAATGAACAGAGTTATACTGATCGGGCGCCTTACGCGCGATCCAGAGATTCGCTATACACAGAGCGGAAAGGCTTTTTGCCGCTTTACGGTTGCGGTAGACCGCCGCTTTTCGCGGACAGCACAGCAGGAGGGACAGCAGACAGCAGATTTTATCCCTGTGACCTGTTGGGAAAAACTTGCTGAAATTTGCGGAAACAACCTGACCAAGGGCCGCCGTATCGGCGTCGAAGGACGTATTCAGGTGCGCAGCTATGACGGCAGCGATGGACAGCGCAAATATGCAACGGATGTTGTAGCGGACAATGTAGAGTTTCTCGACTCCAAGAATTCCGGCGGTGCCGCAGGCGGTTTTGATGCGCCGGCGGGGCATGGCACAGCGCCTGCTGCAGGGGGGGCTGCACCGGATATGATGGGTCCCGTGATTCCGGACGACGACATTCCGTTCTGAGCATCTGCTCAGTATATCCCGTAATAAGGAGGGACAGCAAAAATGATGAAACGAGATCGAGGCCGCAAGCCTCGTCGCAAGGTCTGCTCGTTCTGCGTGGACAAGGTAGATCATATCGACTATAAGGATGCTGCAAAGCTGCGCCGCTTCACGACAGAGCGCGGGAAGATTCTTCCGCGCCGCATTTCTGGAAACTGTGCAAAGCATCAGCGTCAGGTAACGCTCGCAATCAAACGGGCACGCAATATCGCGCTTCTTCCGTTCACTGCAGAGTAAGAAGATCAATGCCGCATCTTTACAGATGCGGTTTTTTATTGGAAAAAATGAAGACGGGGTATGTCTTTGTTCAAGCTGTTCGTTCATCAATCGGACTGCTGTGTTGATCTAATAAATGGTTTATTTGCGCTTAAACAATATCCAAGGTAAATAGATTATCCTCAAAAAGCATCCAAGCGAAAGGGGAAAATACTTATGAAAAACATGTCAAAGAAATACATCTCAGGGGTTCTCGCTGCTGCGATGGGACTCAGCATGATGGGGGCGACGGTCAGCAGCGCCGAGGCGGCGCAAATCTATCAGCCGCTCCGCTATGAAAACGGTACCTCGAATGAGTATAGCTTCCGCATGCGGGAAGAGGATCGCGTCCACGAGCAGAATGTACGCAAGATCCGTTTTGAGTTCCGCCGCGACGGCGATCAGGCAAAGTATAACCGTGCGATGCAAAAAGAGCAGAAGCGTCATGATCAGGCGGTACAGAACATCAAAAGAGATTATCGGAACGACAGACCTTGGCATCGTTAAGCATTTAGGAGATTGCCGTAAAGCGGCATAAAGACGGGACTGCCCTGCAAGGCTCAATCAGCTTTGCAGGGCAGTCCCATTTTCTATACTTTATTTGAAATATACAGAAAGGAGGCGCTCGATTTCATTTGTCAGTTCTTCGATAGAATGATGCCGGCTGCGTGCACAGACCTGAGCCTGTTCTGTGCAGAGCAGACAGCGGCGTGGGAGCGGGCGGGAGAGTTTTATCCCATCTGCTGTGAGAACATCAAAGTCGAAGAGACGACCGAGCGGGTGCGTCTCCTCGATGCGGATACAGAGCTCTTTCAATGATGCGGCATCTCCTTTGACGGCAACGAGAGCCTCATCCCCAGTTGCTGCATGCACCTGCATCTGTGCAATGGGAGACAGATGCATACCTGTCAAATGCTCCTGCAGCGCCGAGAGTCCGGTCTCAAAAGCACGACGAAGCGCCGGGGAGGTCTTAACAGGGCCCGGGATATTGAGGGTAAACGAGAGCAGCGGGCATTGATATTGTTTCAGCCAAGCATCCTGTTGCCTTGCGCGTTCTTCACGTGCGGCGAGCATGGCGGAAAGTTCCACAGGGATACCGCTGAGCATTATGGCTCCTTTCAATAATGTACGACATCTGCCGCCTCTGCAATTTTTTTGCGGATGGCGGCACTTTCTTCGCTCTGAAGGAAAGCCAGTGTTGTCGGCGGTACAAGTGCGGGAAGGGCATCCATGCTGCCGGACTGTATCGCACGGCGGACGGTGGATGCGCTGATGGGTGCTCCTTCGCGTTCCTTGCGTGGGATCACTCTGCATTCGATGCCGGCAAGCGGGAGATCGTGGAGCATAATTTCATTGTAGAGGCGTGTAACACGGCTCGCCTGTTCTTCCCCAACATAGCGGCGGGTGATGGAGAGCGCCTGTGCGATACGCGAAAAAACAGCGATATCGAGCTGCGCATGGCTGCGGATGGCCGCATCCTCATCTTTTTGAAAATAGCTGGGGAAGGTCGCCTGGCTGATCATGTAGGGACCCGTTGCGTGATGGACGATATTCTTCAGATGTGCGGTCCCCTCGCGTACGAGGCGGTCGCGTACATCATAGGGGAAGAAGCTCACATCCTCACTGACCACAAAGAGATGCAGGAGGTCGTTCTCCGCTGCAGCCTGCTCCACGAGATACAGATGGCCGAACGTGAATGGGTTTGCATTCAGTATAATCGCTGCCGCTGTGCCGCGTGCCGTTCCAGTTTCTTCCTGCAATTTTTTCAGATACTCCGGGAATCCCCAGCTCCGATTCTCGAGAAAGACGATGGTATCAGAGACGCGTGCGATTTCATGGAAGCCGAGGCTGCAGAAGAAGGGGGCGGAGGCTCCCTTCGTATAGAGAAAGACAGAGGAGTTCCCGCGTTCCTGCTGGACATTCATGAGATGGGTGAGGACTTTGTTCAGCAATCCTTTTCCCTGATGTGCGTCATCTACGGCAAAGCAGCGCAGGGTGTTGGCGTAGCAGCTCCCCGTTGCGATGACCTGATGCGTGTCGTCGAGGACGGCGCAGGTGTAGTCGATATTTGCGTCCATGCGGAGCCCTTCTTTTTCAAGCAGCGCTTGTACTTGAGCAGTACCTGCACGGTCGGACGGATAGATTGTTGTTATCATGATGACCTCCTATGCCGTATGCGGCAGGCTTGTGGATTCACGCAGCAGATTGATAAAGGCATGAATCTGCGGCAGGGCGGCGGTTTGTTCCGTATAGAGCAGGTATGTCGATCGTACGAGAGGACGACCGTCTGCAAAGTGCATGGGACGGATGCATCCGTCAAAATGCGCGAGACAGATCTTCGGAACGATGCCCCAGCCGAGTCCTTGCCGCACCATTTCAATACAGGTAGTGGTGGTATTTGCAAAGATCTGATTTTTTGCTGTGGGGATTTTATTTTCCTTGCGCCAGAGCGCTGTATCCCGCTCCATTCCGGTATCAGCTTTGCGGATGATTTGCGGAAGCTCTCTGAGCGGAAGGTTCCTGTGCTCTCGGCAGGTAATGATGCAGATCGGTTCTCGGCCGAGCAGGATACGCGGCCCGTCCCAGTCGGAGTGCTCGCCGCGTACGATGGCGAGCTCGGTCTGTCCCGCAATAAACATTGAGAAGATTTTCTGGCTGACTTCGATGGTCAGCTGCGTATGAACCAACGGAAAGCGCTCCTGATAGAGGCGGAGCAGAGGCGGCAAACGGTATATCGCGTAATTGATCGATACGCCGATGCGCAGTGTGCCGGAGATCACCCCCTGGGCGTCGTTGAGCTCCTGATTCATTGTCATAAGCTCTCGCGTAATGGCTTTGATATGGCGCAGGACGATCTCTCCTGCCGGTGTGAACTGAATGCCGAGTCGTGAGCGCAGAAGCAGGATGATCCCCAGTTCCTTTTCAAGCTGGCGTATACGTTTGGAAACTGAAGATTGGGTCGTGTACAGTTCCTCTGCCGCGCGCGTGATATTGTTTGTGCGGTGCAGGGTCATGAGCAGCTGAATATCTTGCGTATCCATTGGATCCTCCCTTCAGGGAAATAAAGAGGTATGACATACGTTTTGTTTATTATATCATGATATTCATTGCTTTTGCGATTGAAAAATATTGAAGATACATTCTTTTATGGAATGGCATGAATGGAAAAACGGGTGCGTTTACAAAATATAACGCTCCTTGCTATTATGATACCATAATTAACAGTTAGGGGGAATCGTTATGCAGATCGAGAAGTCGGCGATGGCGGGAACGCTGGAATCAAGCGATGTGCGGGTCACTGTGGAGCCGGGAGTGAATGGGATTCAGCTCGATATTGAGAGTAGCGTGATGAATCAGTATGGCCGTGCCATTCAGAGAACTGTGCTCGAGACACTGGAGCGTCTCGGCGTACAGTCTGCCCGTATACAGATTGTGGATCAGGGAGCTCTCGACTGTACGATTCGTGCACGCGTGGAATGTGCTGTTTTTCGCAGTGCCGGAATATCAGACAAGAATGTTCCGTGGGGAGGTGCAGTCCAATGATTCCAAGACCAAGACCGGAGCGATTCCGTCTCCGCCGTACGATGATGTTCATGAATGCGCAGCGTCCGGGCCTGATTAAGGATGCCTATATCTACGGTGTGGACAGCATTATTCTCGACCTTGAGGATGCGGTGGCGGAGAACCAGAAGGATGCGGCGCGCTTCTCGCTCTATCATGCGCTGAGGAGCATTGATTACGGCGAGACTGAGGTGCTTGTCCGCATGAACGGGCTCGAGACGCCGCACTGGCAGGAAGATATCCGCGTCTGTGTCGCCGGCGGTGCGGATGGGGTGCGCATTGCAAAATGTGAGAGCGTAGACGACGTGAAGTGTATCGAAGAACATGTCCGCGCGGCGGAGAAGGAATTTGGCGTTGAGGAGGGGCGGACCCTTCTCATGGCGGCGCTCGAAAGTCCGAAAGGGATCCTGAATGCACGGGAAATTTGTCAGGCATCAGATCGTATGCTCGGAGTTGCCATTTCGGGCGGAGATTTTCGCAAGAGCATGCACGTGCGCCCCGTGCGCAGCGGCATCGAGATCAATACGGCGCGCAGTCTCATGCTGCTTGCGGCGCGCGAGGCAGGGATTCAGTGCTTTGATACTGTGTTCACGGCGCTGGACGATGAGGAGGGATTTCGCGCGGAGGTGGAACTCGACCATGCAATGGGCTTTGACGGCAAGAGCCTCATCAATCCGCGGCAGATTGCCTATGTACACCAGACCTTTGCTCCGACCCCGCAGGAGATCGCGACGGCAGAACTTTACGTGCGCAGCTTTGAGGAACAGTCGAAGCAGGGCGTCGGCGTCTATACGGTCAATGGAAAGATGGTCGACATTCCCTTCATCGAGGATGCGAGCCGCGTGATCGCACTGGCAAAGGCGTGCGGCGTTTATCACGGAGATTTATAGAGGGGGTGCGGTGATGAAAAATGCAGTTGGCAGAGAAATTCCGGAGGAGCTTCTCGCAGGTGGAAAGGAGGTCTATCAGGGGAAATACTATATGGACGGAAAGACCTTCCATAAAGCAGGTCCTCGTGTGCGCCGCGCGGAAAAACCGCAGGCATCCAAGGTGCTCGCCTCCATCCGTGAGGCGTGCGAGAAATGCGGGGCGCATGACGGCATGACCGTGTCCTTCCACCATGCGTTTCGCAACGGCGATTATGTGACCAGTATGGTTGTGAAGGTTTTGGTGGAGGAGATGGGGCTGAAGGATCTGACAGTCGCGACAACATCGCTCGGCAGCGCACAGGATCTGCTCGCAGACTATATCGAGGAAGGAAAGATCATCGGGATTCAGTCCTCCGGCGTGCGCGGGCGAATCGGTGAAGTCATCTCCGCGGGCAAGCTCAAGACGCCGGCGATCATCCGCAGTCACGGCGGCAGACCGCGTGCGATCGAGACGGGAGAACTTGCCATTGACATCACATTCATTGCGGCATCTTCTGCGGATGATTACGGAAATGCAAACGGTACAGGCGGAAAGAATAACTGCGGCACGCTCGGTTATGCCGTCGCAGACGCGCGCTATGCAAATCGTGTTGTCGTCGTGACGGACACCCTGGTTCCGTTTCCGAATATGCCTGCATCTATTTCCTCTATTGACGTGGACTATGTCGTCGTCGTCGATGAGGTCGGCGATCCGAAAAAGATCGGAACGAAGGAGGCCCGTGTGACCGAGGATCCGCGCAATCTTATGATGGCGGAGAACTGCGCAAAGATCATGGCGGCAACACCTTACTTCAAGGATGGATTCTCCTTTCAGACAGGAGTCGGAGGGCCCTCGCTTGCTGTTAATCGCTACCTCGAAACCTATATGACGGAGCGCGGCATCGTGATGGGCTTTGCGCTCGGAGGCATGGGCGGCAACATCTGCGATCTCATGGACAAGGGGCTTGTGCGCAAACTTCTCGACACGCAGGATTTTGACACAAAGGCGATTGCGCATCTAGCGGAACATCCGGATCAGCACTTGGAGATTTCCACGAGCGAATATGCCAATCCGGCGAATAAAGGTGCGTATGTGAACAAACTGGATTTCGTAGTATTGGCGGCGCTTGAGATCGACACGAATTTCAACGTCAATGTGCTGACCGGTTCGGACGGCGTGCTGCGCGGCGCGCCGGGAGGGCATCCGGACACCGCGGCCGGGAGCAAATGCTGCATCATCGTGACGCCGCTGGTGCGCGGCCGCATGGCGACGGTCTGCAAAAAGGTGGTTACTGTAACGACGCCGGGGGATTGCGTGGACGTGCTTGTGACCGATTACGGCATTGCGGTCAATCCTGTGCGTACGGATCTTATTGACTGCCTCGATGCCGCGGGGATTGCTCATACAACGATCGAGGCTCTTCAAGAGAAGGCGTACAGTCTCGTGGGAGAGCCGGATGAACTCGAATGGGAGGATCGGATCATTGCCGTTCTGGAGGCGCGTGACGGCACGATTCTCGATGTTGTACGCAAGATTAGGCCGCTTAAACTCTGAACACAGTCTTAGGTGAAGAACATGTGCGACGCAGATATGATTGCCGCATGCGCTGTTGAGGCGCTGCTCGTCGAGGCGGCGGCAACCCCGAAGCCCGGTCTGGTCGATCGTTCGAACAATGGGGCGCATCGGGACATGGATTTTTTCACATTTCAGGCATCGGCAGCGGTACTCGCTCCATATTTTGCGGAATTTGTACGCGCAGGAGCGGGACAGGGGATGAGCCTGCATACGCTGCTTGTACGCCTGCGCTCGATTGGACGCGCAGCAGAATCCGCCATGTATGCCCGTACAGGGGGCATAAATACGCACAAAGGAGCAATCTTCAGCTTTGGCGTGCTGCTCGGAGCGGCAGGATGGATCGGTGCGCATGGAAAGCCGCTGACGGCAGATGCCGTGCTGAATGCCGTGCGAATTATCTGTGCTGGACTTTGTCATGCAGACTATGGAGGGATGCCAAATATCCCCCAGACAAAGGGTCAGGAGGCATACCTCACCTATGGACTGACCGGTGTGCGCGGGGAGGCAGAGGCCGGATTCCCGCTCGTGTGGAATTACGCCCTTCCGCTCTATCGTGTACAAAGGGGAAAAAATACACCGCTGAATGATGCACTGGTCGATGTCCTCCTCGTGCTTATGGCACATAATATGGACACGAATATCCTCGGACGTCATGACCTTGCGATGCTTCATTGTGTGCAGGAGGAGGCCGCTCGCATTGTCCAGCTGGGAAGCATGGAGACGGAGGCCGGCCGTGCCGCGGTCCATGCCTTTGATGACCAGTTGACTGCCGCATGGGTCAGTCCCGGCGGCTCAGCAGACCTTGTTGCGGTCACACACTTCCTCTATGAAATAGAATCCAGATGAGCATAATTCATTCATCCTGCTTCGGCAGACTAAATCTTGGATAATTTTGCAGAACGGAGGGATTCTCATGTTATTGGCTGTTACCGGTTTTGTCATGATCTTTCTGATCATCTATTTGCTTTTGCAGTCGAAGGTGCATCCAACGCCGATTTTTGTCGTTGTTCCGATCGTCTGTGCCGTTGTCTGCGGTTTTGACTTCACGCAGATTGCAGAGTTTATGAAAACAGGCGTTACAACAACCATGCCAGTCGCGGTGCTCTTCATTTTCTCAATTGTTTACTTTTCGATTATGTCGGAAGTCGGACTCTTTGATCCGCTGGTTGATTTCCTCGTGAAACATGCCGGCTCAAATGTTGTCTTGGTTACGGTATCAACTGCCTGTATCGCAACCATTGCCCATCTTGACGGTGCGCTTGCTGCAACTCTCCTCGTGACAGTTCCGGCGATGCTGCCGATCTATAAGAAGTTGCATATCCGTCCTGTTGTCCTCTGTGTCATCATCGGCGCCGCCATGAGTATCATGAACCTTCTTCCGTGGGGCGGGCCGGTCGCGCGTGTCGGCGTCATTTTGGATACAGATGTCAACGCGCTCTGGCACACGCTGATACCGCTGCAGATTGTCGGTATTATCATGGTGCTCTTCTTTGCTGCGTTCATGGGGATTTTGGAGAAACGGCGCGGTGCGGGACTGCATCCGACAGGAAAGGCGGCAGAGCTGGATGAGGATGCCTCCTCTGCGCATCAGATTTCCGATGAGGAAGCCGCCGCGCTTAAGCGCCCAAAGCTCTTCTGGTTCAATCTCATTCTCACGGTCGGCGTGATTGCAATGCTCTGCTTCACGAAGATCCAGCTGTATGCTGCCTTTATGATCGGACTGTCGCTGGCGCTCATCGTGAACTTTCCAGATCCGAAAATGCAGGGGGCGCGCATCAAAGCCCATGCGGGCGAGGCTCTCGGCGTTCCCATGATCCTGCTCGCCTCCGGCGTATTCCTTGGAGTCCTGACCGGGACGAAGATGATGGATGCGATGGCGGAAACGCTTGTCATGCTCATTCCATCTGTCCTCGGTCCCTATGTTCACATTATCATGGGGATATTTGCCGTTCCTATCGGGATGATGCTCGGTACGAGCCCGTATTTCTTCGGCCTCCTTCCTCTTGCGATCGGCGTCGGTGAGCAGTATGGCATATCGCCGGAGAATATGTCGAATGCCATGTTGGTTGGCAAAAACTTTGCCGTCCTCGTTACGCCGCACGCGGCGACAACATTCCTTTGCTGCGGTCTTGCGGGCGTCTCCATCAAGCAGCTGCTGCGCTTTTGTGCGCCATGGCTTTGGGGGTTGTCCATCATCTCATTGGTTTTTGCAATAGCTTTGGGCATTGTTACGATTTAAGAGTAAAAGAGACAGACAGCGCGATCTTTGCGCCGTCTGTCTCTTTTTACTTATGAAGGGATATCGCATCCAGTATTGTGCCGTCCAGCGCCTCGCAGCGGATGCTCAGCTGATGTTTGTCTGCTTCCATGTAAAGGTAATTGGATGGAGCGGGATTGGGCGCTGCGGCGAGATCGTAGCGTTCGGCAGGCACGTTAAAGTATTGATTCCCGGCAGGGCCTGTGAGGAGATAGAGCGTGCCGTGTTCATCGGTCTGCCGTGCACGTATCTGCCGGCGGCGATAGGAATGAACATGACCTGAGACAACCAGATCGATGCCGAGAGCATCGAATATGTCCAGGAAGACGCGGCCCACATCGCTGATCCCCGTCGTTATTCCTGTCTCTGTCTGATACTCCCCGTAGGAAAGGATATCCTTGTGCATGAGGACGACCTTCCACGGGGCGGTACTCCCTTTGACATCACGCATGAGCCAGCCCCGCTGTTCTCGTTTCAGGGCCTCTCCGCGCATGCCGAGCTCAAGGAACTGCGTGTCGAGGATGATGAAGTGCACATTGTCGAGATCAAAGGAGTAATAGTGCCCCCGAAACTCTGTGCTGCCGTTGTCCGGCAGTGCAAATGTGCGCAGATAGCGCGCAGGCGGTGTTGCTGTCCAATTCAGGCCGTAATATTCATGATTGCCGAGGACAGGTACATGAATGCAGCGCGCCAAAGGATTCTCTGCTCCCTCCATCGCCGCGAAGAAGCTGCACCAATGCCATGAAGATTCTCCGTTGTCTGTGAGGTCGCCGACAATGGCTGCAAAATCTGCTGCAGAGTGCCGCTGCCAAGCGGTATGATAGACTTGCTGCCACACATCATAACGTTCACTGCATTGACTGTCTGAGAAGAAAAGGGCGCGTACATTCGTATTCGAATGCTCCTGAGAGAGAGGAATCCACGCCGTTCTTCCGCCTGCATGCGTGACACGATAGGAGCCGCCGCCGGCAGGCAGAGGAATCTCTGCGTGATAGATGAACTGCGCTTCTTCATCCCATGCAAGGGAGGCATAGGCGGGGGAAAAGAGCTCTGTTCGTCCCTGCTGTTCTCCAGCATGCCGCAGCTCGACGCAGATATCCTGCAGCAGATGAGGGCTGTCCCATTGAATTATGCGTGTCTGATTCGGGTTCTTTGTGATGACCTGGCGCAGGTGCTGTATGTCGTTTGAGGCGGCTCCAGCAGTGCGAGACGAAAATAGACTGCCAATGCCCATCGTCAGGATGGCGTTCATGGCAGTCTGCAAAAAAGAGCGGCGTGTCATTCTTTTTTCTCCGTCTCCTGCGGCAGCACCGCAGCCTTCATTACACGTTTTTCGTAGCGTACGGCGGCATAGATCAGGATGCCTGCAAGAAGAATAACGACGATCAGGCGCGTATTGTCTTCCTGCCGCATGACGAGATCGTGCCCGATGATCGCCTCGATACCCGTCGAGGGAAATTTTCCGACAAAGGAGGCGAGCATATACTCGCGCAGCCGGATGGAGGAAAGTGCGCCGACCGCGTTCAAGAGGGCTGAGGGGAGATAGGGAACCATGCGCCCGATCAGCATGATGATAAAGCCTCTGCTGCCGCTGTAGTGATCCACCCTGGATAGAAATGCGCTTTTAGCGATGACTTTTTCGGCCGCTTCACGGAAGTAGAAGCGCATGAGAAGGAAGGCAATCGTCACACCGATGGTCTCTGCTACACAGGAGAGGAGAATGCCCGGGATAATGCCGAAGAGGATGACGTTTGCTGTTGAGAAGATGACGGCAGGCGGAAAGCCCAGTGCATTGGTAAAGAGTGTGAGGAGAAAGGCAAAGAGGAGCGCACCGTCCCCGAATGAGCGGATGTATTCGACTGTTGTGGGAATGTCTCCGCTTGCCAGCAGCGTAAAGAGCTCCGGCAAAAAAGTCGGAGCGATCAGATGAATAATAACGAAGAGCAGTACGATCGCAAGGGCGGCACCAACCTTTACGAGCCCCATGCCCATTTGTTGCTTCACGTAAATACCTCCTAGGTCGTAAAAACCATTGCAATTGCGCCGAGAAGCAATGCAATGCTGAAGCCGCGCATTGCGCTGGCAATACTTTTTCCGTAGGTATGAGAATAACGCTGCACAATCTTTCGCAATTCGAAAATCAAGAAGGAGAGACAAAAGAATACGAGCGAGAGATCGCCGTCCGTCCATCCGTAAGCGAAGATGACTGAGGTGAGCACGATGCCGGTCTGCTCCCCACGTGAGAAGATGCGCTCGGGTTCTTTTCTTCGTCCGCGTGCATCAATTTCCGCGCGTGTCAGCGGGATGCCCATTTCATCCGTTTTCTCCTGATCACGGTCGAACCATCGGTAGTGGAATCCCATCGGTCACTGCCTCCATTCACATCGCGATTCTTCGTTGCTCCGGCCTTGCATTTGGCTTCGGTACATCTGGGCGCTTATTGGGTTTTAACGCGGGTTTTTCCGAGGGCGGACGCATCGGAGGATTGGGTGTGCTCGGCGCCGGATGCGTCGGGCGTGGTATTCCGTTCCTGCGTTGTGCCGATTCCATCTGCTCGCGCATGCGAATACCCTGCTGCTCCTGCCCCCTCTCGGCAATGCGCAGGCGCTCTGCCTGCAGTTCCTCGGAGGCGTAATAGGTGCGCGCCTGTTGTACAATATCGGGCATCTGCGCATAGAGATAACGACCCGGACAAGCGGTGGCATTGAGATCACAGTGTCCCTTAACGGTACTCTCCCAGACAGGATCGAGCTGATATACGGTACAAAGCGATGCGATGAGATGTGCCGCAGCTGTTTTCTGTGCTTCTGTGGGGACAGCGGACTCAAAGTTTCCGACGAGATTAATACCGACCGTATGGCGATTCTCTCCATAGACATGCGCTCCGACTGTACCGAGCGGCCGTCCCTCCTCGATCGTACCATCCTTGCGAATCAGAAAATGATAGCCGATGCCCGACCAACCATTGTTCAGATGCCATTGATGAACGGTTTCCGCCGAAACATCGTCATTATTTGCCATGCCAATATGGTGAACGACGATAGAGTCCGTCACAAAACGATTTTCCAGCGGGCCGAATTTCAGATAAGTCGGACGTATCGTAACGCCGGGCAGTGCGGAAGGAATATACCACGATGCCTTGACGACGGCAGGGAAGAAGGGGAATGCGGCAGCGCCGATCCCTATGAGAGCAATGCGGCGTAAGAATTCTCTACGATTCATGGGAGATCTCCTGATAGATATACGTTTGGTCTGTTAGGCGGAGCTCCGTGTCATGAACGGCAAAAAGGGTCGAGCGATGTCCGACGCTGATGATGCTGGCGGCGGGGAGTTCCTGATAGAGCAGTTCGTACAGTGCGTGTTCGCGCGGCTCGTCGAGGGCAGAGGTTGCCTCGTCGAGGAAAATCCAATCGGGACGGATGAGCAGGATGCGCGCAAAGGCCAGCCGCTGCTGTTCACCGAGCGATAGGATGCGTCTCCAATCGTCTGTATCATCCAGTCGTGCGGAGAAATGCTCCAATCCGACAAGCGTTAGAATGTGCACCAATTCGGTGTCCGGCACTGCTGTTGTACGCGGATAAGAGAGTACACGACGGAGCGATCCGAGGACGAGGTAGGGGTGCTGAGGAAGAAAGAGACGAGATGCGCCGTGCGGGAGTTCAATCTTTCCGCTGCCATAAGGCCATATCCCCGCGAGTGTACGGAGCAGCGTGCTCTTTCCCGAACCGGATGCGCCCGTCACGAGGACATGACTCCTGCGCGGAAGTGTCAGCGTGCATTGGCTGAGGAGCGGGGAACCGTTCGGCAGTACAACGGTGAGGTTCTGAAGCATAAGCGCATCATCCGTACTCTCCGTGTGCACGATGTCGCTCCTTACCTGCGCGGATTCTTCCATGTGCTCCGTAAAGCCCGAAAGTCGCTGGATCACGGCGGCGAGCTCAGCAATGGAGCTGTACGAATCGACAAAGAAGGAGAGCGCATCCTGCACGCGCCCAAATGCCGACATCGTCTGCATGAGACCGCCGAGCGCCATTTCGCCGGCGTAATAGCGCGGTGCCGCCATGATGATCGGGAAAATGATCGCAAGCTGACCATAGCCGTTGACGTAGAAGTTCAGGAACTTTGTCCGGCGCATCAATCCCCAATAGTTCTTTATAACGTTTGCAAAACGCTCCTTGAACCCAATTGTCTCCGCCATTTCACCGCGATAAAATGCGATGCTCTCGCTGTTTTCGCGCACGCGCATCATGCTGAAACGAAAATCTGCCTCGTAACGCTGCTGATCGAAGTTGAGCCGAATGAGCCTGCGCCCGACGACGTGAACAAAGTATGTTCCAATCCCCGAATAGAGCAGAGACAACCAGAACATATAGCCGTAGACGGTGAATGTGCTGCTGCCCAAAGGAACGGTGATCGTGCCCGAGAGGTTCCAAAGGACCACAGCAAATGCGCCGAGCGTTGTGAGCTGTTTGAGAACGCCGACGAGAAGAGTCAGCGTCAGTGAAACGAACTGATTGACGTCCTCACTGATACGCTGGTCAGGGTTGTCTGTATCGCTGCGCAGTACCTGCATGCGATAGTAGACCTGCCCGTGCATCCAGCGGCCGAGATATTGCTCTGTCATCCATGTACGCCAGTTGATCGTCAGCATCTGTCGGAGGTAGACGGCATATACGGCAATGATGATATAGAGAAAGGCCAGAAGGGTGAACTTACCGATGAGCGGCCAGAACGATGCCCAATCATACGCCTGCAGTGCGTCATAGAATATACGATACCAGTCGTTGATGCGGACGAGCAGATATACCATGATAAGATTGAGCGCGATGACTGAGACGAGCAGGCTGCGTGCCTTCCACTTCTCAGGAGAGCTCCAATACCCTTTGAACAGCTGCCAGAAACCGCGTACGAGAGGTAACTTCAATCCAAAATCCTCCTTCAATACAGAACGGTTTTCATTATAATATGTTTTTGCATGGACCGCAAGCCGTTTGAATCGTATCAAGACGATATGGTGAGATTTGTTATCGTTGACGCAGACAAGGATATGTAGTAAAATGAATGAGTTTATAACGGGGCGGTATGAGGAATCATATTCCGAAACGGAAGGAAAGGTTGCGCTATGGATTTTATTGCACAGGGGATTGAGTTTTTCCGACATGGCGGCATTGTCATGTACTTCCTGCTTGCAGCGTCAATTTTTGTCGTTTTTATCGGTATTGAGCGTACATTCTATTTTTCCCGTATGGATGCGGGACGGGCATTTGCGCATGCCTTTATGCTGGATGTCGCTAATGCAAAGTTCAAAGATGCTGTTGCGCTGACAGAGTCGAGGCGCGGCGCAATCGCGGATATCCTATTCAGCGCGATTGCAAAGAACAGCAAGAACTCGCGCAAGATGTCTTCCTATATGGAGATTCAGTCGGGCATTGCACTCTCAAAGCTGCGCAACCGCATGTACTATCTGAGCGTCATCGTTACAATGGCTCCGCTGCTTGGACTCCTCGGCACGATCAGCGGCATGATCTCGACGTTCAGTGTGTTTAACATTGAGGCGGGGGAGCCGAGTGCGATTACGGGCGGTGTAGGCGAGGCGCTCATCGCGACAGCGATGGGCCTGTGCGTCGCAATCATTGCACTTTCGGTGCATGCATACTTTTCTCAGCGTATCGAGAACATTGTTACAGATATGGAGATGTGTTTCTCTGCCGCTGAGAACAGCCGTATTGAGCTGGCACGTGCGGCAGGAGTAAAGGGCGTCATCGAGACTTCCTTGCATAACGAAAATGCGGCGGAAGGTGATGAGGCATGAGACTCCGCGACAGAAGGGCCTTTGAAAAGCCTGAGGTCATGATTATCCCCATGATTGACATCATGTTCTTCCTGCTTGTGTTCTTTATTATGAGTACCCTCTATATGGTGAATCTCAAGACAGTGGATGTGAACCTGCCGAAAGCGCAGACAGCGCAGACGCAGCTCAATGTGACCTATTTGGTCACTGTACGCAAGGACGGTTCGCTCTGGCTCGAGGATCAGCAGATTGATGAGGCAACACTCCTGCGCCGCGCGCGCGCCGAGAGTCAGAAAAATCAGCGCTTTGCCGTCGTTGTCCGTGCGGATGGGGATATGAATTACAGCGGCGTCATGGAACTGCTCGATAAGTTCCGCAAAGAAGGCATTACACGGTTCGGTCTTGCGGCACAATAACAAAATATTTTATTCCGCAAAAGAACGGAGCTTGTCGGGTTCCGTTCTTTATGCATTATGGAGAGGATGTTTCGATAGAAGGATTTGATTCGAGGCGTATCTCGAACGTGCGCGGCCATGGATAGTATGCCGTGATATTGCTTTGTATGAGGCGCAGTAAATGTCTGTTTGCATAAAGAGGAGTGCGGAATGCGCGGGTGCTCTCATAACTTTGCATTCGGCGCCGCAGATCGTGTGCGATAAGATCATTTGCCCAGCGCCAATTCCGCGAGAGATCAAGATCAGCTGTATTGTGATAGCCCGCGCTGCGAAGCGAACTGTTGACGCGGTCGATGGTTTCCTTTAAGTAGAACTCATCCTCGGCAATGCGTCCTGTGAGGAATGCGAGATTGGCACGGGCAGCAGCATCCCGTTCCGATTGGGTCGCTGTACTCTGCACAGCGCAGTGATAGAGAACCGCCTGCGAGAGAGCTGTGCCGATCGCGTTGCTTGCTGTATTCCATCCAGCATATGCCGTGAGCGCGTTGACCGGCACATCCTTTTCGATCAGAATGGGGAACAGGGCCTCCTCCGCACGAAAATGGCGGGAGAGATCGACAAGGGCAACTGCTTTCTTTTCTGCGAGCATCGCACGGATGGAGGCGGCGGCACGGGAACGTGTGCCGAGCGTATCCGCGTCGCTGTCGCCTGTGAAGATAAAAAGCGTCAGATCAGAAGTCTCCGCATCGTTTTCTTGAGATGCACCGAGGAGTGTAATCTTTTCGCGTACTGCCGCATCGTTTGAGATTGCCATGAAGGGGAATACGGCATCCTTCATCTCGTCCTTCGCATAGCAAATATCAATACGAGGCATATTCGCCCCGCCCGCCTGCAGTTCATCTACGGAGAGCCGTGCAAGCATTGAAAGTGCGAGCTCATCTGCTCCGTGAACAATCATTGCACGATCCGGGGGGATATTTTTTTGTGTAAGCAGAGCGGCAAGCTCTGCTTTTTTCAGATTGCCGACGGAATAGGGCTCACCGTCATCCTGTCCAAGGATCAGCCGTGTGAGCACGCCTTCTTCGGTCAGATGAACAAGCATCGCTGCAAGAGCCGTGCTTTCATCGAAGTGAGCGAGATACCTTTCGAGATACTCGGATGGAAATTCTGTGCGCAGACGATCCATTTCTTGCGTATCGACAGGAAGTCCCTCGCCTGTGCGTCCAAGAAGACGCGCATAGGAAAGAAGTGCGCGTCGCTCGCGCCAACCCTCGATACCGTCTTGCGGGATTGCACGCGGCAGAATGTAGAACGCATGCAGAGGCACGTCCGGGTGCGCCGTATGGAGTGAGCGCAGGTAATCAGAAAGTGCCGTAATGTCTGCCGCTGAGATATGCGCCTCACGTGCTGCAAGCAGCCCTCCCGAGAGCAGCTGATCGACGGATAGGATCACGGCTGACGCGTCGGTCATTTCCTCTGCAAGCCAAGACCGCAGTGCGGGCGTATTTCCGGGCCGTGTATAGTAGTCCATATATTCTGTCGGCGGTGTGATGATGTCTCGCCCGATGATTTTCCCGCCGTTTACGACAAAATCTGTGCACGGCGGCCGCGAATCAAGAGGGACGAGAAGAACGGGAGCGCGTTTCTGTGCGGATATGGGAGAGAGTGGAGGTACGCTCCATTGCCCCTTCGGGATCGGGTGGAATACAAAATGAAAGAGAAGGGCCGCGGCAGACAGAAACAATGCTATGACAAGAGAAGGTTTCATCAGCTCTTTCCTCCAATCGTAATTTCCATAGTATAACATATTTTATGAAGATGGAGACAGGTTGAAATGCGAATATGAATTGTGGTAAAATAGGAAAGCCTATGTATGGTACAGCAGTGGGAGGAATACGATGCGGATCATTACGGGCAGCGCGCGCGGCGTGCGTCTGAAATCTCCCGCAGGAGACGGTACGCGGCCGACGGCTGACCGCACGCGTGAGGCTGTCTTTAGTATCTTGGGCAATCGTGTTGTAGATGCGCGCGTACTTGATCTCTTCGCAGGAACCGGTGCACTGGCACTTGAAGCACTCTCGCGCGGAGCAGTGTGTGCTGTGCTCATTGATCGTGCGACGCAGGCCATTTTGATGGAAAATGCCCGTCGGACGAAGATGGAGAAATACGTGGAGATTCGCCGCGGAGATGCATTCGGCCAGGCTGCTGCGCTCGCGCGTACCGGGCGTGCATTCGATCTCATCTTTGCCGATCCGCCCTATGGACAGGGAGATCATATACGCGTACTCTCTGCGGTGGATGCTGGACGCTTGCTCGCTGAGGACGGTCTCCTTATTCTTGAGCAGGGCGCAGATGAATCTGTGGCGGAACATATGGGAAGACTCTCTCTGCTCCGTGAACGCCGCTATGGTGCAGCACGCATCTGTTTTTATGCACGGCAGGAGGTGCAGGAATGAGACGAGCCGTCTTCGCCGGGAGTTTTGACCCCGTTACAACGGGACATATCGATATTATTGAGCGTTCTGCATCGATGTTCGATGAACTCATTGTCTGCATTTTTCATAACGTCCAAAAAGAGGGCTGTTTCCCATTGGAGGAACGGGTTCGATTCCTTCGAGAAGCGACATCGCACGTGCCGAATGTGCGTGTAGATGTGTCCTCGGGGCTGCTTACGGACTATATGAAGCAAGAGGGGGCTCGCGTAGTCGTGCGCGGCCTGCGTTCTGTAAAAGACTTTGAGTATGAGGAAAACCACGCAGCGATGATTCGTCATCTCATGCCGGAGAGCGATACAATCTTTCTGCTGACCCGCCCCGATCTGACCTTTGTCAGTTCTTCGGGCGTTCGGGAACTGATCCGCTTTCGCGGACCGGTGCAGGGGATCGTTCCGTCGTCAGTGGAACAGGCGATATTGAAGCTGTATGGAAAGCCCCGTCGAGGATAATGCGCCGCTGGGTGCACAGGAAAAGGAGTTAGATTTATGGCAGTGATTGACACGCTGAAAAAGCTGGAAGATTTGGTCGCGGATGCATCACACCTCCCCTTCAGTGACAAAGCTCTTGTGAACGATGATGAGATCGTGCATCTTGTAGAAGAGCTGCGCATGGATCTTCCCAAAGAGCTGAACCGCGCGGCAGAGATTATGCAGGAACAGGAAAATATCATCGGGCGCGCGCGGGAAGAGGCAAAGGATATTGTAGATTCGGCGCAGACGCGCGCAAACCAGCTCCTTGAGGAAAGCGAGATTGTCATTCAAGCGAAGGAGCGTGCTCGTGCCATCATGCATCAGACACAAGAACAGGCGCGTGAACTGATGGAGCAGACGCAGGCAAACGCCGCGCGCCTTCAGAGCGATGCAGACGCTTATGCGAATCAGGTGTTCGAGCAGCTGATTGCACATGTCGGCAGCACATTCAAGGGCGTGCAGCAGGCAGAGGCGGGGCTGAACCAAGCGATGAACGTCCTGCGCACGGCAAAGGCTCAGATGAATGCACCGCAGGGCGAGGGACAGGAACTCTGAGAGGCCTCCTTGACAATGCCGGGAACCGCCGCTATAATGTGAGAGGTCATGCGTCATGATGAAGCTTGATGTTGCGGCAACGAACTTTGCTCTCGGTGAGAGCCGCAGTTTTTCATTTTTGGTGTCGCCGGAATCCCTCGATATGGGGGGAGATATGCCGTGCTTCTGCGGCGATATTCACGTCGAAGGCACCGTGATGAATACGGGGCTCTCATTCCGCGTTGCAGGTGTGGTCAGTGCCTGCCGGAGCTTTGTCTGTGACCGCTGTCTTGCGCAAGGACAGCGGAAGGAGACGCTTGATTTTTCTGAGGACTATGCGAAGACTCCGGGAGAAGCGGATGAGTCATCTTATGACGCTGATGCAATCGTTATCGATGACCTTGTACGTGATACCCTCCTTGTGGCTGAGCCGCTGCGTGAGCTGTGTAAGTCTGATTGCAAGGGGCTTTGTCCGGTTTGCGGACAGAACTTGAATGAGGGGACATGCGAGTGCGATGCGTTCGTGCCGGATCCCCGATTGGCGGCTTTAGAGAGCCTATTGAAAAACAATTAAGGAGGTGTATCCAAAATGGCAGTACCAAAGAGAAAAACATCGAAAGCACGCCGTGATCGTCGTCGTGCAAATTGGAAGCTCGAATCACCGCACTATGTATCGTGCCCGCAGTGTCATGAGCCCAAGCTCCCTCACCATGTGTGCCTGGAGTGCGGCTATTATGACGGAAAACCTGTGGTCGAGGCGGCTGAATGAGGATCGTACGAGCTGCTGTAAGAAGTCAGTCGACTTTTTGCGGCAGCTCTTTTATTTTTTTGCATTTCCTCTTGCATTTTTTTTTAGCACCTAGTATAATGCGTTCATACTGATAGCAGCAGGTGCTAAAAAATAAAAGAAATATGAGTGCGGCAATCAAGCATATTTCTGAGAGAGGAGTGGTGCGATGACGGAGAAAAAACGCCGGCGGCAGGAGACCTTGGTCGAAGCGGTGCGCAAAGAACCGTTTCTGACGGATGAGGCGCTTGCCAAAAGGCTTGCTGTGAGCGTGCAGACAGTACGTCTTGACCGTACAGAGCTCGGAATCCCGGAGCTGCGCGCCCGCGTCCGCACACTCGCGGAAAATGCGCGGGAGAAGGTGCGTGCCATTCCCCACACGGAAGTGATCGGCGATCTTCTTTCCCTCGAGTTGGGCGTGCGGGGTACATCAGCCCTCAAGGTGACGGATGATCTTATCTTTGCGGAATCGGAGATTGCGCGCGGCACAGCGCTCTTTTCCCAGGCAAACTCGCTCGCTCTTGCGATCATTGATGCGCCACTTGCAATAACAGGGGTTGCAAATGTGAAGTATAAGGTCCCCATTCGAAAAGGAGACACCGTAATTGCGCATGCTGAAATTGTAAAGGTGCGCGGCAATAAGATATTCATATGGGTCAAAACGCTTCGTGAGGGTAAAGAGGTTTTTCGTGCAAAATTTATTGTCGTTTCGCTCGATCAGTAACAACAGTAAGATGAGGGAAGGGAGTGCAGGATGCGTATAGCGGTCGATGCGATGGGCGGTGATTTCGCTCCGAAGGAAATTGTGCGGGGCGCTGTGGATGCAGCGAAGAAATATGACTGCGAGATCGTGCTGATCGGCAACGAGCAGAAGATCCGCACTGAACTGCAGGGCGAGGATTATGAAGCCCTGCGCATCTCCATTGTACACGCGGCCGAAGTCATCGGCATGAATGAGCATCCGGCAGAGGCAGTGCGTTCTAAGAAGGATTCCTCAATTGTCGTCGCTACGCGTCTCGTTAAGGAAGGCAACTGCGACGCTGTACTTTCTGCCGGCTCTACAGGAGCTGCTGTAGCAGCAGCCCAGCTCATCCTGCATCGGATTCGCGGAGTCGGCCGCCCCGCTATCGCGACTCCGATGCCGACTCCTGACGGTGTGACCCTTATGCTTGATTCCGGAGCAAATGTGGACTCCAAACCAGAACATTTGGTACAGAGCGCGGTCATGGGCTCTCTTTATGCGCAGTATGTCTTTGGCGTTGAACATCCGCGTGTTGGTCTCCTCAATATCGGTGAAGAAGAGACGAAGGGGAACGAACAGGCGAAAGAAACATACCAACTGCTCAAGGCGGAACCGAATATTCATTTTACAGGAAATGCGGAGGGCAGAGACGTACCTAAGGGGAATTTCGATGTCGTCGTCTGCGATGGCTTTGTTGGAAATGTTGTGCTAAAATTTGCAGAAGGGCTGGCGAAGACAATTCTTGGGTTGATTCAAGAGGAGATTCATGGGGCCGGCATCATGGCAAAGCTTGGTGCGCTGCTCCTTATGCCGACGCTGCGCCGCCTTGGAAAGCGCCTTGACGTGAGGGAGTACGGCGGTGCGCCTCTCCTGGGCGTCAATGGCTGCTGCGTGATTGGACACGGATCATCGGATGCAAGGTCTATCGCAAGTGCGATCGGCGTCACCGTGGATTATGTAAACGGGAAGGTGTTGGATCAGATCCGCGATGCCCTGGCAAAGGAGGGAGATTCGAATCATGCCCAAGATTAGTGCAGGCATCCTTGGAACGGGGTACTGCGTTCCGGAGCACGTACTGACGAATTTCGACCTTGAGAAGATGGTACAGACGAACGATGCATGGATCGTCGAGCGTACCGGTATCCACGAGCGGCGCATCGCCGCTGAGGATGAACCCGTATCTGTACTCGCTCAGCGTGCTGCCGAGATGGCGCTCGCAGATGCAGGAGTTGCGGCAGAAAAGCTTGATCTCATCATTATGGCGACGCTTACTTCAGATCGCATTATTCCAGCCACGGCATGTGTGCTCCAAGACCGTCTCGGTGCAAAACACGCAGCGGCCTTCGATCTCTCGGCGGCGTGTTCCGGCTTTGTATACGCTGCGTCAATTGCAACGCAGTTCATTGAGAGCGGCATTTATCGCCATGTTCTTGTCATCGGCGGCGAAATATTGTCGAAAGTCATTGACTGGCAGGATCGCAATACCTGTGTTCTCTTCGGTGATGGTGCGGGAGCGGCCCTGTTTGGACCGGTCGAGGAAGGCTATGGCATGCGTTCCTTTGACCTCGGCAGCGACGGCTCGGGCGGCGATGCGCTCGATATCCCATCGAGCGGCAGCCTTTGTCCTGTTACCCCGGAGACGATCAAGCAAAGGCTTAACTTCGTCCATATGGACGGCAAGGCGGTGTTCCGCTTTGCAACCAAGATCATGGGGAAGACAGTAGAGACCTCCTTGGAGCGCGCAGGAATGCGCCGGGAGGATCTTGATTTCCTCGTGCCTCATCAGGCGAATATCCGTATTATCCAGGCGGCTGCCAAGCGTCTTGACATGCCGATGGACAAAGTTATTATAAATATTCATCGTTACGGCAATATGTCTGCCGCATCCATCCCTGTCGCCCTAGCGGAGGCGGCACACGCGCATCAGTTCAAAAAGGGAGATATCATTGCCCTCGCAGGTTTCGGTGCGGGACTTACATGGGCGTCGTGTATTATGAAGTGGGCGAAGGAGGAAAACGGTTAATGTTTGAAAATAATCCGATCTGTCAAATGCTTGGCATCAAGTATCCAATTTTTCAAGGCGGTATGGCATGGATCGGCACAGCTGAGCTTGCCTCTGCTGTCTCTAACGCAGGGGGCCTTGGTCTCATCGGCGCCGGACATATGCCGCCGGATGCGCTGAGAAACGAGATCCATAAAGCCAAAGGCTGGACAGACAAGCCTTTCGGCGTCAATGTGATGCTCATGAGCCCCTTTGTCAAGGAAGTCATGCAGGTCATTCTGGAGGAACGTGTTCCCGTTATCACCACCGGTGCGGGAAACCCTGGCGAATATGTACCGGCACTCAAGGAGATCGGCTCAAAGGTCATCCCCGTTGTGGCATCGGTGGCTCTCGCGCGCCGTCTCGTGCGTACGGGTGTAGATGCCGTAATCGCTGAAGGGACGGAGTCCGGCGGGCATATTGGCGAGATCACGACGATGGCATTGCTCCCGCAGGTTGTTGATGCCGTGGATGTTCCTGTCATCGGCGCCGGCGGTATCGGTGATTCACGCGGCATGGCGGCGGCATTTGCGCTCGGAGCAAAAGCAATCCAAATGGGGTCGCGCTTTGTCCTCAGTGAGGAGTGCATTGCACATCCGAACTATAAGAATGCGGTGCTCAAGGCAAAGGATCGTTCGACGGTTGTCACAGGACGTTCGCTCGGACATCCGGCACGCGTCCTGCAGAATAAGCTCTCCCGAAAGTATGAAGAGATGGAGGCTGCAGGTGCCTCGAATGAAGAGCTTGAGCAGCTGGGCGTTGGCAGTCTGCGTCGCGCAACGCATGATGGAGACGTGGATAATGGGTCTGTTATGATCGGTGAAATCTCCGGCATGTTGGCGGATATCAAGCCTGTAAAACAGATCATCGAAGATATTGTGAGCGGACTCCCCAGCGCGATGGATGCTGCACGCAAAACCTATCAGTGAGGAATGCTATTATGGGAAAGCTGGCATTTTTATTCCCCGGACAGGGGGCGCAGGTTGTCGGTATGGGGAAGGATTTCTTCGATGCCTATGATCTGGCCAAAAAGCGCTTTGCAGAGGCCGATGAGGCTCTGGGCTACTCCATCAGCAAGTTGTGCTTTGAGGGCCCTGCCGATCAGCTTCAGCTGACGGAGCATACACAGCCTGCAATTCTCACCGTCTCTGTCATTGCAGCAGAACTTCTGCGCGAAGAGGGGATTGCACCGGAGATCGCAGCGGGGCACAGTCTCGGCGAATACTCTGCACTCGTGTTGGCGGGTGTGCTCTCCTTCCAGGATGCGGTGACTCTCGTACACAAGCGCGGTGCCTATATGCAGGAAGCTGTACCTGTAGGCGAAGGGGCAATGGCTGCAGTCATCGGTCTTGATGATGACACAATCGTTGCCGTTTGTGCTGAGGCAAGCGCAGCAGGAGCCGTTCAGGCCGTCAACTTTAACTGCCCTGGACAGACTGTTATTGCAGGCACAGTAAAGGGCGTAGAGCAAGCCGTTGAACTGCTTCAGGAAAAGGGAGCAAAGAAGGCGGTCATCCTGCCGGTCTCTGCACCATTCCATTCGACACTCATGGAGCCGGCTGCAAAGAAACTCGCCGCAGAGCTCGACAAGGTGCAGCTGCACGATGCTGCGTTCCCTGTGGTCTCGAACTACACGGGCGGGCTTCAGCAGACTGCGGCGGAGATCAAAGCGAATCTCGTCGCACAGGCCGATCATCCCGTCCGCTGGATTGCATGCGTCAATACCATGCGCGAATTCGGTGCAGACACCTATGTCGAATGCGGGCCGGGCAAAACGCTCGCCGGCTTTAACAAGCGCATCGATAAGGCGCTTACGAGTCTTAACGTCGAGAATGTTGCGTCCCTGCAAAAAACACTTGACACGCTAAAGAAGTAATGATTAAATGAATTCGGCTATGAGTAAGGAGGGTATCCATGCTTCTTGAGGGGAAAGTTGCTCTTGTTACGGGCGGATCCCGCGGCATCGGACGCGCCGTCGCTATACGCCTTGCAAAGGAGGGCGCGGCAGTAGCCGTCAACTATGCAGGCAACCGCTCGGCTGCCGAGGAGGTCAAGTCCGCCATTGAACAACAGGGCGGTACTGCGCTCCTCGTTCAGACTGATGTGTCGGACAGTGCCGCTGCGGCAGAAATGGTTGTACGCGTTCATGAAGAACTAGGCGGCTTGGATATTCTCGTCAATAACGCAGGCATCACGCGAGATACATTACTCGTGCGTATGAAGGACGAGGACTTTGACGCAGTCATCAGTACAAATCTCAAGGGCATCTATGCCTGCACGAAAGCTGCTGCAAAGTTTATGACAAAACAGCGCAGCGGACGCATTGTGAATCTTTCCTCTGTTGTTGGTGAAATCGGCAATGTAGGGCAGACAAACTATGCCGCCGCTAAAGCGGGCGTGATCGGTTTTTCCAAAGCGGCGGCAAAGGAACTCGCTCCGCGTGGGATTACTGTTAACGTGGTCGCTCCTGGGTTCATTGCCACCGATATGACGGCAGTCCTCAAGGACAGCATCCGTGAAAAACTTGTTGAGGGAATTCCGCTTGGAGCACTCGGAAAACCGGAGCATGTTGCCGATGCCGTTCTCTTTTTCGTAAGTGATGCGGCATCGTACATTACTGGCCAGACGCTGAATGTAGATGGCGGCATGGTTATGTAGCATACAATCAATTCATTTAAAGGAGGTGAAAACGCATGGCAACGTTTGACAAGGTTCGCGACATCGTCGTGGAACAGCTTGGCTCGGAGGCTGATGAAGTCACACTCGAGTCCACCTTCATTGACGATCTTGGAGCAGATTCTCTCGATATCGTTGAGCTCATCATGGCTTTCGAGGAGGAGTTCAATGTAGAAATCCCCGATGAGGCTGCTGAGAAGATTAAGACGGTTCAGGATGTCGTCAATTACATCGATCAGAATAAGTAAAGCGCAGCGATAACAATCGCATTTGTGCACAAAACTGGTCTTTTAGGGAAATCCCGTGACAGCTCAGGCGCACGGGATTTTTCTCAAAAGGCACATTGATAACGCATAAAACCAGGGCTGGAGAATGCCCTGCTGTAATAGATCCGCCTTCCATCCGGCGGGATATTTGGATAACAATGGTTGGAGGGGGAGCCAAAACTTCTTGTGGAGAGAAATGTCTGACTGACATGGCGCCGCTGTGTGGCGTGCTCTCCCGATTGGAGGGCTTATATGAGACTACCTGAGGTGAGGATTGGCAGCAAAATTGCCACCGTCCCCATCATTCAGGGCGGTATGGCGATTCGCATCACCACGGCGCGGCTCGCAGCCGCCGTTGCAAACGAGGGCGGAATCGGACTCATAGCAGCCTCCGGCATGAAGCCGAAGGAACTGCGTTATGAGATTCGACTTGCACGCTCACTCTCTCCCAATGGGATTATTGGCATCAATGAGATGGTCGCCGCAAGCGACTTCGCTGATGCTGTTAAAATTGCGATTGACGAGGGCATTGACCTCGTGGTCGCCGGTGCGGGGTTCTCCCGCGATATGTTCCAGCTTGGCAAGGAGTCCGGTACGCCGATTGTTCCGATCGTCTCTACGGCAAAACTTGCCAAGATTGCCGAAAAGCTCGGTGCAGCGGCAGTTGTCGTCGAAGGAAAGGAAGCAGGCGGACACCTCGGTACAGATCAGTCTGTACGAAATATCATCTCCGATGTTCGTGCGGCGGTGAAGATCCCCGTCTTTGCGGCTGGAGGCATCCTCACAGGGCAGGATATTGCCGATCTGTACAAGATGGGGGCAAACGGCGTGCAGCTTGGCTCGCGCTTTGCCGCCTGTGTTGAGTCCAATGCTGCGCCGTCACTCAAACAGTATTATCTGAAATCAAAGAAGGATGATATTGTTATCATCCACAGCCCCGTGGGGCTTCCGGGGCGTGCTGTCCGCACCCCTTTCTCCTCGCGTATCATGGAGGGGCCTGTGCCGCCGACGGTCTGTGACCGCTGCCTCAAGCAGTGCGATCATCACTTCTGCATCATTCGAGCGCTCTCGCGTGCACAGCAGGGGGACCTCGAGACCGGGCTGGTCTTTACCGGCGAATTTATGCCGCGTATCGATCGGATTTTAACTGTTCATGAGATATTTGAGGAGCTGAAACAGCAGCTTGAGGCAGCGAACTAGGGCGTATGCTCTAGGAAAGGAGTCGATTGGTTTGAAGAAGAGAATTGTCGTTACAGGGGTTGGCCCGATCACGCCGATCGGCATTGGCAAGCAAGCCTTCTGGGATGCCCTGCTCGCAGGCAAGAACGGCATTGAACGCATCACCCGATTTGACGCGACGAACTATGCTGCGCAGATTGCTGGCGAGGTCAAGGACTTTGATGTCGATGGCTATATCGATAAGAAGGAAGCAAAGCGCATGGACCGTTATGCGCAGTTTGCTGTTGTATCTGCAGGGATGGCGCTCAAGGATGCAGGGATTGATCTGGAAAAGGTGGATCGCGACCGGATCGGCGCATACGTCGGTGCGGGGATTGGCGGCATCGAGACGATGCACAGCACATATGAGCGCCTCTTTGATAAAGGCCCGGAGCGCGTGAGTCCGTTCTTCATTCCCATGATGATTGCCAACATGGCGGCGGGACAGGTTGCGATCAACTATGGCCTGCATGGACCCGTATCCTGCGTTGTGACGGCGTGTGCAACGGGGGCGAACTGCGTTGGTGATGCCTATCGCGTGATGCAGCGCGGTGAGGCAGATATCATGATTGCGGGAGGCACGGAGGCAAGTATCTCTGAAGCGGCAAGCGCTGGATTTGCAGCAATGAAGGCCCTCTGCACGGATCACAATAATGATCCGGCACATGCATCACGTCCGTTTGATAAGAACCGTTCGGGCTTTGTTATGGGTGAGGGCGCGGGCCTTGTCGTACTTGAGACACTCGAGCATGCTGAGGCACGCGGTGCACATATCTATGCCGAGCTGGTCGGCTACGGCTCAAATTCGGACGGCTATCACATCACAAGCCCCGCACCGCACGGCGAGTATCAGGCGAAGTGCATGCGGCTTGCGTTGGATGATGCCGGTCTGAAGCCGGAAGATGTGGATTATATCAATGCGCATGGGACATCCACACATATGAATGATCTGTGTGAGACCGAGGCGATCAAGACCGTGTGGGGCAATGCGGCGAAGGATGTGGCGGTCTCCTCCATCAAGTCGATGACGGGGCATCTCCTTGGTGCAGCGGG
>ERZ773073.36-NODE-36-length-68412-cov-5.635721_pt1 | contig 68412 bp, 61 predicted proteins | sample MGYA00580616_ERZ773073 | MGnify/ENA primary metagenome ERZ773073 (study PRJEB29015, sample SAMEA2737960) | human oral metagenome | biome: human oral; feature: human-associated habitat; material: dental | place: China | collected 2131 ...
CTTGAACCTACAAAGCTGAGTGCATACTTAACTATCTCATCTCTTTTTGCCTTAGCGCTTGCAGCCGCCTTCTCCTCTTCAGATACCTTAGGAGCTAGCGTTGCACCCTGTTCAAGGCTTATATAACCTTCACTTCCGTCAACGGATACCTTTAACAGATTGCTCGGAAGTTTTTGTACAAGGTCATACTCTTGTGATTTCTTACCTACTGTAAGTACTTTTGTAAATTCAACATCCTTATAAATGTTAACGGAATCAGAATCAATTTTTACTATCATCTCCTCATTTGCCGTATCCGCAAATGCAGGTGTCGCAGAACCTACGAGTAAACTCAAACTAAGTATTCCAAATGCTACAACTTTATTAAACTTCATGTAATGTTATCTCCTTAACTTGACCGCTCAGCTCATACGAATATTTTTCCTATCAGCCTTTCCAAAACCTTGGACTTTGACACTGTCCCCCTGCCGAGCTTTTATTATTTTCTCTTATATTTATTTGCTCATGTTATATCCACATATGTGTTTTCACCTGTTTCTTTTCTGGTTCTAATTTGTTAAGCAAATGTTACGAGCGTTAGTATAATCTTTTTCATTTTAGATGTCAAGTGTTTTATTCCAATTACTTTTTTGAAGTTTTTGTGAACATTATGTTTTAGGCAGCTTAGATACAATGTATAATATACCGCCTGAAAGACTGATTTGTAGGGGAGTTGGCAGCATAAACAATTAGGCAGCAATAATTAACAGAAACACCCCCATTTCAATCATACTCGCAGTACTGTTAATAAAGTTTCGACTTTACTTATACAGACTGCGGAACTCGTGTGCTCGCCTACTCCGTGGCGAGCTGCACTAGGGACATCCTCGTCTGTAAAGTTTGTAACTCACTTTATTAACAGTACTAACCGCTAAAAAGATTGAAATAGGGAGTGTTTCTGTAATCACCAACCCGCAAGAAATAGCTGTATAAGGGTTTGGAGTAAATAGCTATTGTTTATGTTGCTAATGGGAGGCGGAGGGGGATGTGTGGCAGCGACTTTTATTCCAAATTAAAAAAAGCTGTTCCTATAGGAAGTAATAATTAAGGGTGAGGATTTAAGTTATATTGTAACTTTACTTACGGTGTTGTAGTTTTTGCAGCTGTCATAGCTACTGCCAGTGCCACATTATATTCTAACCGTACTTACGGTGTTGTTTATAAGTTTACTGTATATCTTCACAAAATCCGGTATAAGAGAAGACCATTAATTCCCACAGTTTCTTACTAAGTTCGAAATAAAAGTCGCTGCTACATCCCCCACCCTTCCACTTGATAACATAAACGATTATACATATATCTACACACCACTAATCTTTTTTAACAGTAGTGTGGCGGGGAAATAAAAAACTCCGTATAATTCAATCTTTTTAGCGATTAACCCTTTTGATAAAGCAAGGTACAAATTCCACAGACGAGGACTGTTCGAGTGAAGCTCGCCACGGAGTAGGCGAGCACACGAGTTCCGCAGTCTGTGTGAATTTGTCGAAGCTTTGAGAAAGGGTTGCGGGTATGATTGAATTATACGGAGTTTTTTATAAACTAATAACCACAAACTATTATAATTGTTTATGTTACCAACTCCACACTAAATCATTATATATAAAGATAAAAAAACAAGCAATTATATTTATACAAAAGTAAGTTTTATATAACTTGATTTAACAGCCACAATAGATATAATCAATTGCATAGGCTTATGTATTAGGCTATCCTTGTAAAGATAACTTGCTTATTTTTATAAAATATATTTTGCTATTTGTATAAATATAGAAAAGTAATAAGCTTTACTTGTTAATAAGAACTTAAATAATAGAAATTTTACTTAAAATGCTTTAATATATGGAGAGGAGAGGTGTGTTTATATGAAAAGTATATGGGATTTTTGGGCAAATTATTACAATAAACTCTGGGTGCAAAAGTATTCATTAAAGCCAAGCAGAGATAAGGTTATAAGCATTATAAAAAAGATAGGAATTGATAGGGGAAGTTTACTTGATATGGGCTGCGGTACCGGGCAGCTCTTAGAACAAATCCATAAGGAGTTTGGCAATAAATTTTTACTTAGCGGTGCCGATTATTCTGTAAATATGATAAAACAGGCTAGGAGAAACTTAAAAATAAAAGATATAGAGGCAGAGCTTTTCAATACCGATATAAGTGATATAAAAGAAAATATAGCCGAAGACTTTGATATAATCACCTGCACACATTCACTGCCGTATTATAAGAATCAGGAGAAGGCACTTTCAGATATGGCAGATTTATTAAAAGAAAAAGGATATATTATAGTTATATGCGCCTCTGCAAATAACTTTTATGACAGGATTGCTTGCAGCCTACTTAAACTTACAACCGGCAAGGCACATTACCCTTCCGTAAAAGAGCTTAAAAGCTTTGCAAAGGATAAATTAAGGTTTATGGGTTCTTGTCGTATAAAGAAGGCATTTTTTATGCCAAATATAGTGGCTGTAGTATACAAAAGAAAGTGAGACATTGTGGAAAATAGACTGCGTATATTGTTGCTGCGTCCAAGACCGCCTAAAGAAACTATAGGTTTGCAGCATGTGATGATATGTGAGCCCTTAGAGCTTGAGTATTTGGTGGGAAATATAGGTAAGGCGAAGGCAAGTGTTAAAATAATAGATATGATACTTGAAAAAAAGCCTATAGAATTTTTTATAAATAAGTACAAACCCCATATTGTGGGTATGACTGCCTATATCACCCATGTCGGAGCGGTAAAGGAGATGGCAAGAAAAATCAAATGCCTGTCAAATCAAACGATAACCGTTGTCGGAGGAGTTCATGCGGAGGTAGTACCGGAAGATTTCATATCAAAATATATAGACTGTATAATATGCTCAAATCCGGTAGAGACCTTTAATAAAATAATAGACAGAGTAAGAGCCGGGGGAGATACAAAAGAGATAGAGGGAACCTATGTAAGGGGGAAAAAGCACATAAGAACCTCGTCTTATAATATTTTACCTCCCGATAGAAGCTCTGTTAAAAAATATAGAAAAAAATATTATTATATGTTTCACAATCCCTGTGCCTTGATAAAAACATCTCTTGGCTGCCCCTATACTTGCAGTTTTTGCTTTTGTAAGGAAATAACCGGCGGAAAGTACTTTGCAAGAAAGATTGATGAGGTCATGGAAGAACTTGAGAGCATTAAGGAGAGAGAAATCTACATAGTAGATGATGATTTTTTATTTAATGAAGACAGATTAAATCTTTTTTGTGATGAGTTGGAAAAAAGAAATATACATAAAAGATTTTTGGTGTACGGAAGAGCCGACTTTATAGCAAGTCATGAAAAGGTGATAGGCAGACTTTCAAGGCATGGGCTTAGTGCGGTAATTGTGGGAGTAGAGTCGGTAAGAGAAAAGGATCTTAAGGACTTTAATAAAAGAAGTTCTCTTGAAAATAATGAAAAGGCTATAAGAATTTTGCAAAAATACGGTATAGAGCTGTATGCCACCATGATTTTACAGCCCGATTTTACAAAGAAGGATTTTAGGCAAATAGAGGACTACATAATAGGACTGAATGTAAGTTTTGTTAATTTACAGCCGCTTACGCCCTTACCCGGAACGGAAATTTATGATGACTATAAGGATAAGATATTGGTACCCCGTAAAGACTATGCCATGTGGGATCTGGCACATATAGTGCTTGAGCCTAAGTATATGAGCATAAGGCAGTATTATTATCAGATAATTAAGACCTATGCCAGAATAGTTTTAAGACCGGATAATATTATTAAAATGCTTAAAAAATACGGAATAAAAGAAGTGGCTAAGATGTGGTGGGGCAGTCAATTTGTCAGCCTGCAATATATAGGAAAGATTATAAGAGGCAGATAATGCGAAAAAAACTTGATGTTAAAACTTTCATTATTATTGCGTCACGAGCCGGCAAAGATAAAATGCAGATTATTATGAAATAATATGAATGTAATAAAACTTACTGCTGCCTGTGTTGTGAGATAAGGACAGTGGAATTAAGATATTAAGTTTGTGTCACGAACCGGCAAAGGTAAAATGCAGATTATTATGGAATAATATAGATGTGAACAAATTTACTGTTGCCTGTGTTGTGAGATAAAGGAAGCGGAATGGAGATCAATATGCAAAAAAAGAAACTTGTACTTATACAGTCGTCTCCTTACGACCATGAAAAAAAGCCCATAAAAAAGTCAAAGCTTTACTTTGTAGGACTGGCAATGCCTCTCCTTGCTGCTATGACTCCGGATGAATTCGAGGTTAAAATAATCTTAGAAACCATAGAAGATATAGACTTTGATATGGATGTGGATATAGTAGGCATAGGAAGCATGGGACACGCTGTTATAAGAAGCATAGATATTGCCAAGGAGTTCAAAAAAAGAGGCAAGACGGTATTTATGGGCGGATACATGGTAAGTCTTATGCCTGAGGAGGCAAAAAAGTATTGCGACAGTGTAATAGTGGGAGACGGAGAGGAAGCATACCCTGCCATGCTTAAAGATTACCTTAGGGGAGAGCTTAAAAGCTTTTACAATATGCCGGTAAAGCTTATACATACTCCACTGCCAAGGTTTGATCTGATACTGGATAAAAAAATAGGAGATATGCTGCCGGTACAGGCAGGAAGGGGCTGCCCTAAATCTTGCAGTTTTTGTTCAATCTATTGCCTTTATAAAAACCATTATATCAGAAGACCCATAGAGGATGTGGTAAGAGATATAAGACAAATAAAGGACTTGGGCTTTAACAAATTCATGCTTTTGGATGATAATATCATGTCGAACAGGAAATACATGATGGAGCTTTTAGACCATATTATCCCCATGAAGATGACATGGATAAGTCAATGTTCAATAGATATAGGTGATGACAGAGAATTGCTTGAAAAATTAGCAAAAAGCGGTTGTATGACACTTAGTTTCGGACTTGAGAGCATAGTACAGGAAAGTCTGAACAGTATGAATAAATCATGGGCTAAGGTATCTGACTATAAGAGACTTATTAAAAATATACAATCCGTTGGTATAGATATTTCAACGGAAATGGTAGTTGGAGCGGATGCGGATACGAAGGAGTCTATAAGAAATACCGCCGCCTTTATAAAGGAGTGTAAGATAGTTGTACCGAGATTTTATATACTGACACCTATTCCGGGAACTATATATCATAAAGAAATGCTTGAAGCAAAAAGAATTTACATAGAAGACATGTATAGTTACGACGGAAGTCAGGCGGTGCATATACCGAAGAATATGAGCCCCGAAGAACTGACGGCGGAGTACTGGGCACTATATGAGAAGGTGTTTGAAATCGGGAATATAATGAAGAGGACAGTGCTTAGAAAAGAGTTTTTTAAAGCCCCCGGAAGATATCTTTTTTATATGGCAATAAATCTTTATTACAGGTATCAAATAAAAAACCGACTTACTCCCAACATAATTTAGCTTATGAGAACTGTAAAGTTTATTGATTTTGAAAGGGCTAGCAGTTTGCATAAAGAAAAGGATCAGAATGTATATAGTAAAGGCTGAGAAAAAAGACTATAAGAAATTTATAAGTTTTCAAAAAGAAGTCTACAGTGGGGACGAATACTTTAGGGATCTGCAATCAATTTCCCTGCCGAATATATTAGAGCATAGAGCAAAAATTACTGAAGGCAGCGATATAGAAGCCTATATGCTTTATTCGGATAAAGAAAAAATAGAGGCGGTATTTGCTTTGGCAGTAATAGACAGGATGCCGGATACCCTGCAAATAGCCTTTTTAGACTTTAGAGATAAAGAAGAGGTATTTGGAGAAGTTTATAAATTCGCCAAACTTAAAGCAAGAGAAAAAAATTTACAAAAACTTCTGCTTGGGCTTAATCTGCATGTAAACTACGGACTTGGGCTGTTGGCGGACTCATTTAAGTCCATGCCAAGTTTTGGAAGTACCTATAATAAAGAATATTATATAAGGCATATTGAAAAATATATTAAGCCTACGGAGCTGCTTTACAGTTACCGGATAAAAATTTCGGATATGGATATGAATTTACCCGATAGGTTAAGGGATTATATAGCAAAGAATTTCAGTATAAGGGGGGCGGATTTTAAAAATATTAAAAAAACCGCTGCCTTATATACCGAAATTAATAACAAGGCTTTTGTAAATCACAAGTACTATTATACTGCGAGAAAAGAAGAGGATATAGAGTTACTGTCCTCGTTTAAGTATGTTATCAAAGAAGAAAATCTTTTGTTTGTGTATTATCATAAAAAGCCCGTAGGATTTATGCTCTGGTATCCTGACTTTAACCAACTTATAGGAAGCGGTAAAAGGCTTGGGGTATTGCCTATACTTAGTTATAAGCTTGGCTTAAAAAAGATAGATACTGTAAAAATCACAGAATTTGGAGTACTGCCTGAATATAAAAACAGCGGTGCGGTAATCGCCTTACTTGATTATCTTTATAAATTGAGAGGAAGAGAGTATACATATTTGGAGTCCGGCTGGATAATGGAAAGTAATATAGAATCAACCGCAATTACAAAGCGTTTTATGAAAAATAAGTATAAAAGCTATAAAGTATATGAGGAAGTACTATGAAGTCCGGCTTTAAGATTTATGACAGTGCGAAAAAACTTCCTGATACATGGGATGAAATAGCTGCAAAAAAGGTATTTATAAAAAAGGATTTTTTAACTTTTTTAGAAGAGGTAAATTATTGTAATCAAAGCTATCATATCAATGAAGAGGAAAAAATTATTATGGTAAGTTACAAGCTTAAACTTGACTTACTTACCTTTAGCAGCAGCTTAAAACTTGATTTTAATATAAGGGTAGTTGGGATACCGCTATCAATAGCCTGTGAAGGCTTTGCCTGTGCTGAAGGAAAACTTGAGGTTTTAGCTAAGTATTTAAAAACTTTCCCTTTGCTTTTGGTACTTAATACCGATGGTAGGCTTCCGATAGCAAGGGCGAATACCTTAGGAAGCTATGTGATGGAAATAGATAAAGATTTTGACGGGATTTTTATGAGTTTAAAAAGCCGTTACAGAAGAAGATTAAGACAGGCACTTGCAAAGTCAGAGTATTTGCAGATAAGTAATCTGGCAAATGAAAATTTTCAAGAGCAACATTACGGCTTATATGAACAGGTATATGAACGCTCTGAGGGAAGACTTGAAAAACTGAAGCCGGAATATTTTTGTAAAATGGATGCACAGATGTATGAAATCAAAGGAAGTGAGGGTGAGTTACTTGCTTTTTTTCAAATAAAGCAAATAGATAAGGAAATGGTATTTTTATTTTGCGGAGTCGATAAGGAAAGTAATAAAAAGTATGATACTTATTTAAATATGCTGATATACATGGTAAAGCTTGCTTATGAAAAGCAGTGTATCAGACTTCATTTGGGACAGACTACCGGATACAGTAAGTCCAGACTTGGAGCAAAGAAAGAAATAAAATATATGCATTTGGCAAGTAATATTATACCGGATGCAGTGTGTAAAAAGCTTTTGGATATGCTTGGAAATAAGGAGGATCAATGAGAGTATTGCTTGTAAGACCTTGGGTCAATAAAAAGATAACTACGGTGAAGAACTTTCTCTTCGGTGAGCCGCTTGGAGTTGAGTGTGTAGCCACAATATTAAAAGAACAGGGACATAAGCTGCTGCTTGCCGATTTTATGGCAGAGCCTAACGGAAGATTGGGAGCTTATATAAATAAGTTCAGACCTAAGGTCATAGGGATAACTTCTCAATGTACTGATGTGGAAAATGTTGTAAAAATTGCAAAAATTGCAAAAAAATACGACAAGGACATCAAGGTCATAGTCGGGGGAGTACAGGCTATGGTATATCCCAATTCTTTTTTCAGCAAGTATGTAGACCATGTATTTAAGTCCACTACAAGGGCTAATTACAAAGAGTTGATGGAGCTGATAGCCTCAGGAAAAAAGCAGGAGAAGGCAATAGTAGGGATTTTTTCCAAAGAACTTAATTTCGAGAATGCCGTAGAGGGCTGTTACAATGAATATGTAAGACCGGATACAAAATGTAGCAAGCGTTACAGGCATTTATACAAATATGTCGGTTTTCAGCCCTGTGCGGTGGTTCAGACCTCCTTCGGCTGCAGAAACAGATGTAACTTTTGCGTGCGTTGGAAGCTGGAAGGTCCTACTTTAAGAGAGGTTGATATAGAGAAGATAGTGCAGCAGCTTGAGGAACTTAAAGAGCCTTATGTAATGATTTGCGACAATGATTTTTTGATAAACAAAAAAAGACTTGAAAAATTCTGTGAGCTTTTGGAAGAAAGAAAGGTTAAAAAGAAGTATATATGCTACGGCTCCGTAAACTCCATACTTGAAAAAGAAGATTTATTTAAAAGGCTTTTTAAAAACGGATTGATTGCGGTAATAGTAGGTTATGAAAGCTTTGATGATAGGCAGCTTAAAGAATATAATAAGGCGGCTACTACAGATGAGAACCTAAAAGCCACAAGAATACTGCAAAGAAATAAAATAGCCTGCTGGGGTTCTTTTATCCTGCATCCGGACTGGGATAAGAATGATTTTAAGAAACTTCTTAAGTATAAGAATCTTTTAAGACCTGAACTTATGACATTTTCACCGCTTAATCCCCATCCGCTCACCCCTCTTTTTGAGGAGTACAGAGACAGACTTTTATATGATGAAACCGACTATGAAAAATGGAATTTCGGAGATGTACTTATTATGCCCTCCAAGATGAGCCTAAATGAATATTATCTTGAGGTGCTTAAGTTTACATTTGCGGTAAATATGAGTTGGTACTCATTTCTTTATACACTTAGGGCATTTCCTATTAAGAACACACTTAGGATGACCTTCGGATTTAATACCCTGATAAGTGTGTATATAAAGAACTTTTTTAGAACTTATATGAGCAGTAAAAGGAGAATTGCATGAAAGTTTTGTTGGTAAGACCGGGAGCACCCAATACTTTAAGCTTTACCAATATTTTGGATTCCGAGCCCTTAGAGCTTGAGTACCTACATACGGGACTTAAGGCAGCCGGCTATGAGGATATGATCTACGATTACATTTGCCAAAATAAGCCCTTTAGAGCGGTATTAAAAGACTATGATCCTAATGTGGTGGCAATAACGGGTTATATAACACAGGAAAATATGATGAAGAAATTTTGTATGCAGGCAAAAAAGTATAATCCGAATATAACTACCATAGTCGGAGGAGTTCATGCACAGATCAATACTAAGGTTTTTCATACGGAATTTATAGATTATATAGCAAAAAGCGAGTCAGTTGATGCCTTTGTCGAAATTGTTACCTATACAGGTCTTAAAAAGAATATTATTAATGCAAATGATATCGTAAATAAGAATTTAATTAAGGAACTTACAAGTATAAACGGTATGTGTTATAAGCTTGAGGATGGCAAATGGCAGGCTAATCCCATGATACCTATAGATATCAACAGTCTCCCTATACCCGACAGAACTTTCTTTTATGAGAACAGAAAGCATTTCAGATATCTTGATTTGACACAAGCTGCCAATATAAAGACATCTTTCAGTTGTCCCTATAATTGTAAGTTTTGCTATTGTACCTTACTTAATCACGGAAAATACAGGGAAAGAGATTTAAAGCTCGTTATAGAAGAGCTTAAGAATATAGATGCTGAGAATATCACTATATCGGATGATGATTTTTTGGTAAATGAGAAAAGATTAAGGGAGTTTGTAAGGCTCGTAAGAGAGAATAATATAAAAAAGACCTATGTGTGTTATGCAAGGGCTGACTTTGTAGCAAGCCACCCTGATATTGTAAAGGAACTTGCAGATATAGGGTTTAAGTACTTTTTGGTAGGGCTTGAGGCTATAAGTGATGAGGAGCTTAATGATTACAATAAGGGAACGAGTAAAGAACATAATGTAAAGGCGATAGAGGTAATTAACTCCACATCCGCACAGTGCATAGGTCTTATGATAGTAGGGCTTTCAGCCACTAAAAAAGATTTTGATGACCTGTATGATTGGATAGTAAAGCACAAGCTTATACATGTAACTATTTCCATCTTTACTCCCATCCCCGGAACGCCTTTGTACGAGGAATATAAGGATAAGCTGATTACCAAAAAAATAGAACATTGGGATTTTTTGCATTTGGTAGTGGAGCCGGAGAATATAAGCAGACATAAGTTTTACCTTTATTATAGGAGGCTTATCTTAAAGCTTTATAAGAGGGCAAGAAAGGCAGGAATGTATGAGTATCTTGACTTGGGTCATTATAAGAGGATGCTGTCTAAATTTTTGCTTAGGAAGGCGTATTTGGACAGGTAGGAAAAGAGTGAGAATCTAAGAGGGAAAATAATACTGATCCTTATGTTTAGGTGCATATTAGCATCAGATGTTTGAACTTTATAGAGCAGTTTGTAAAACATGATGATAGAAAAGACGAAATATTAAAGGAACTGGAGGAAGCTATTAAAAAACTAAAAGAGTAGGATTGTTATGGTCAAACATAGTGATATACATGCTAATGAGAAAGTTGTTCCATATAAGATGATTATAGAATTAAGATGCAAGGTTATAAATAAGAAACTATATAAAAGACAATACAACAGAACTACAAATAAATGGATAGGTGAATGGGTTTTGGTGGAATAATATAAAAGTAGGTATTATATGCGATTGTTGATTTACGGTGCCGGAGTAATAGGCTCATTGTACGCCGTGCTCTTAAAAAAAGCGGGTTTTGATGTAAGTATCTATGCCAGAGGTAGACGCTTGGCTGTGCTTAAGTCAAGGGGTTTGCTTTATTATGAAAATAACAAGTTAAGGAAATCTAAGGTAAAGGTATTAAAGGAGCTTAAGCGAGATGACAAGTATGATTTTATCTTTTTAACAGTTCGTGAAAATCAATTATATACCGCCTTGGAGGAATTAAAATATAACAACAGCGATATTGTTACCATGGTCAATTCCATTGATGATTATAGAAATTGGGAGGGTATTTGCGGTAAAGGAAGGATTATTCCGGCATTTCCCGGAGCAGGAGGAAGTATTAGGAATGATATTTTAGATGCAGCATTAACTCCGAGTTTTGTTCAGCCTACTACTTTTGGAAAGATAAGCAGGGAAAAAACTGTAAGAATAAATAAATTGGCAGGGATTTTTAAAAAAGCAAAAATTCCGTACAAAATAGTAGACGATATGCATCTGTGGCAAATATGTCACTTGGCTATGGTCGTACCTATTGCAGATGCTTATTATGAAGCAAAGTATCCCAAAAGGGCAGGTTATGAGCATAAGCTTATGCTTAAGACTGCAAAACGATTAAAACGAAATTTTAATTTTATAAAGCTTTGGCATGGGAGAGTACTGCCAAGAAAGTTTAATATATTTTTATATGCACCGACTTGGCTTCTCGCAACAGTGATAGCATTTATATTCAGAAGTTCTTTTGCTTATAAGTTTATGTACCAACACTCTATGAAGGCAAAAGATGAAATGAAAAATTTACATAAGCAGTTATATGCATATATGAAAAGTAAGTTGTAAGCAGATAGATGCAGTTAAAAGAAATTTCTATGTAGTGAAACGGTATAAATAAAGATGAAATAAAAATTTATACAGGCAGTTATACGCATATATAAAAATAAGTTATAATTATATAAATGTAATTGAAAGAAACTTCCACTCACTAAAGTGATATAATGGGTCTTAATAAATAGTGATGAAGAGGGAGATTAAGATGTTATTATTAGGTGTGAGAAAAGAAAACGGATGGCTTTTATCAACTTTCAAATTAACTTATGGCGTAGGCTGGAGGGAAATATGTAATGCAGTCAGTGCTACATATGATTATTATGATAAGGTAGAGGTTTTAGTTGATGATAAGAGGGTAAATATTTCCTCAAAAGACGAGATATTACAACTTGAAGAAGCAGGAAGTATTATAATCAGAGGTTTATCTAAAATCGTAGAAGTTCCGCTTATGCTTACATTTTTTAATCAACTTCAAAAAGTAAATGTAGCGGTTGCCTGTGCTACAGATGAGTTTTTAGAGGCAGATTACCAAAAATTCAATATGTCGATAGGGCAGTATATGGATAGTGTAGAACTTGCGATGTATCATTAAGTTTTTCATAGCCAAGACGGATATATGCATAATATTGGGAATGAAAAATTGACCCTAAAAATTTGAAATAGATACTAATTTGCAAGCCGACATACTGAAACAACAAAAGTAGTTGCGGTATGTCGGCTTTTTCTATGCTATATATTATTTTATCCATTCCTTTGTTCGGTATGAAATAAAATCTGCGATATAGACTATAATCAAATATGCAATCATATAAAGTGTGATTTGTGAGTAGTGGAAGAAGCTCATAGCAAGTTTAAATGCCATACCGAGACCGCCGGCACCTACAAAACCTACAACAATAGTAGTTCTGATAATGACCTCCCACCTGTATAGCATATAGTTGATTACCTTGGTCAGAATTTCAGGCAGTACCCCGTAGAGCAGAATCTGCCCACCACCTGCCCCTGTAAGAGCGATATTATTTACCGGTCTTGTGTCCATTTCCTCAATTACTTCACAGCAAAGTTTTCCAAGTACACCGATATTATGTACCCCAAGTGCCATTGCTCCGGGGACTATTCCGGGTTTAAAAATAAAGACGAAAATCATTGCCCACAGTAACTCGGGAAGTGCCCTTGTTACAAGGTAAAAAAAGCGTACAATGTAATACATTCCCGACAGTAATATGGATTTTTTACCCATAATGCTGCCGTCTTTAATATTCTTTGCTGCCGGTACCATGGTTAAAAGAACAAGGGCAAATGCAATGCCGATGGCAAGAATACTCATTAGCACAGTTTGCCATGCCATTTTTACTGTTTCCGTAATTTGTGTAATATCTAAAAATGCCACCTTATCCTCGCCAACACCCATAAGTCCTAAAATAAAATTATTAAAGTATTCGGCATTTTTCATGTTAAAGAGTTCAAAGAAGTCTGCCTTATCTATAACAATTACATACCACCAAGCAAATATAAAAAGAGCCATTAATACCCAAAGGGAAAATCCGGTAAACTTTGTATTTTTATTTTCCAAATTTCTTCTAAAACTGCTTCCCCAAATATCAATAACAAGAACAAGCAAAATCAAGAAATATACATAGACCCAAAGTCTTGAATAGTTTAGATCCTGTAAGGCAAGATTGATCTGAAACCCCAATCCGCCAAGCCCTACAAAGCTTAGTACAGAAGAACTTCGTATGGCACATTCCAGACGGTAGAGAGTGTAGCTGAGCATTTCCTTAAAAGCCTCAGGAAAATATCCGTAAATCATACATTGCAAGCGACTTGCACCGGCTACACGCATATTTTCTATAACTTTTTTATTCACCTCACACAGTAAATCGGCATAAACTTTTCCGAGCGCACCGGCATAGGGAATGGCAAGTGCAAGAAGTGCCCCTATAGGGTTAAGCCCCACAGCTGCGACAAAAATCCAAGCCCATACAAGTTCATGAACAGCACGCAAAAAACCCAGTATCCCCCTAACAATTATTTCAATAATCTGATTTTTAAAGAGAAGACCGCTGGCAAGTATGCCGAGTATTATACCCAGTACTGTTGCAATGGAAATAGAAATCAGTGCATAAGAAAAGGTTATCATCATGTTCGAGAAGCCCTTTTTTAAGATGGCGACCGATAAGTCAGGATGAACTATAGAATGTGCAATCTGCCTTAAGACCGCAAGACCTCCGCTATGCCATATTCCACTATGCCAATCCACAGCAAAAAGTGAGAGTAGAAAAACAGCAACAAGGATAATGCTTAGGAATCCCCTATGATCTAATCTCTTCATTTTTTATACCTCGAATTTTATACAATTGCTTTAATTGCTCATCATCCACATCTTCTACAGGTGCATCAATAATAACCTTACCCTCCCTGATGCCGATAACACGAGTAAAATACTTCTTTACCAGTTCTACATAGTGCATACTGGCAATAAGACAATTTCCGCTTTCCTTTGCTATGCTTGTCAAAAGCCTGAGCACCTCGTCTGCACGCTCCGGATCAAGAGAGGAGACCGGCTCATCTGCAATTAAGATCTTCGGATTTTGTACCAGCACACGAGCAATTGCGACCCTTTGTTGCTCTCCACCTGAAAGCCTTGCTACCTTATCATATGCTTTATTCTCAATGCCGACTCTGGCTAGAGCGTGCATTGCCACTTCCTTGTCCTTTGTTTTTATTAAGTTTAAAAGCGAATCCATAAAGCTCCAAGTATTAAATCGTCCAATCAATACATTATTGAGTACTGAAAGTGAGGACACAAGGTCAAAGTGCTGTCTGATCATGCCTACACACTTGGCATATTCTTTTATATTTTTATACTCATCTATTTCTTTTCCTTCAACAAATACTTTTCCGCCGGTTTTGTTGATAACCTTTGTAATGACATTTAAAATGGTGGATTTTCCCGCACCCGAAGGTCCGATCAAAGCCACCAATTCATTCTTCTTTATGGAAAATGTAATGTCATTTAGAATATCTGCGCCATCTTCAAATGTTTTTGAGAGATTTTGAATATCTAAAGCCATATCTTTTTCCATATTATCTCACCATTTTAAGTTCCTGTGCGACTTCCTTGATTTTTGCATAATTGTCATTATTACTTTCTATAAAGGAATCTGTTGACAATAAATCCATTACTTTAGAGTCCCCAGCCTTCATTGACAAGACAACATCCTTAACTTTCTGAGCTGTTCCGTCACCGTACTTTGCATCAATATCCTTATTGAGAGTCCAGTTATAATCAAAGAATTCAGGTGTTCTATAAAATTCTTCTACCTTAGTTGTATCAACCTTGCCTTCAGCAACTGCCTTATCCCAATACTGCATATTAACTGCACCTGTTTGATAAGAGCCTGCCTCAACAAGCTTATAGGTCTTATCATGAGAACCGGAGTAATTCGGCTGACCGTCAAAGTCGCTTTCAGGATTAATACCTGCCTCTTTTAAGAAATATCTGGGCATCAAATGTCCTGATGTAGAGCTTTCCGAACCGAATGTGAATGTCTTACCCTTTAAGTCTGTAAGCTCTTTTAAACCTAAGCCTTTTTGCTCTACAAATACAGACTTAAACTTGGCATCTGCCGGTCTTTGGGCAAATACTTGCGCTTCAGGTACTTTATCAAGCGCCTGAACAGCAGTTAAACCTCCAAACCAAGCCATCTGAATATCTCCACGCTCAAATGCGGTAACAAGTGAAGCATAGTCTACAGTTGGTACATACTCAACTTTTAATCCGGTCTTGGAGCTGAGGTAGGTGGCAAAGTCATCTAAACTTTCCTCCATCAATGACTGATCATAGTCAGGGATAGCACCGATTTTAAATACGACATCACTTGTTGTTTGTTCGCCTGCCGCCGGCTCACTTGTAGTCTGTTCGCTTGTCCCCTGCTCGCCTGCCGCCTGTTCAGTTGCCGCCGGCTCACTTGCTGCTGTAGTTTCTGCTGTTTGAGCCTGTCCGCAACCAACACACAGTGCAAATGCAGCACCTACAACAAATGGTAAAAATCCTTTTTTCATAGTATAATCCTCCTTCTGTATATTACAAAATACAACGAGAGTCTAACATATTTTTCATTAAATAGCTATTCTTTTTCAAAAGTTGATTTAATTCTGTGAAAACTGCTTTTTATAATTATCTTTAGTACATAATTATATATGAAAAGTTATAAAAGGCTGTATATATAAAACATTATAAACATACTGAATGTATTTTTTACTTATAAGCCGGACTGTGAGAAAAAGTATGTAAATTAAATCTGTTATAATAATTAATAAGTGCTGATGGCTGGTGAGTAGCTGTCAGTACTTGTATTATTTACAGAAAAAGTTTCAAATGCTCTTATAACGGATAATGAACTTGAAGTAACAGCTTAAATACAGGTCTATAAGACAGTTTATGTTTTTACTCCCCCACCTCATACGACATAACCTTCATATACCTTCTTAATGAAAACTCTCCGTCATGCGGCATACCGCAGTAATTTAGCGACATATTTTTTCCGCTGCATATACGCACCGCTCCGCTTTTGGAAAGTATGTCTTCAAACTCATGCCTTTTGCTTTGAGGGCAGATCAGTGCCACTGTTTGCAGATGGTTTTTATAAGGTAATAGTGCTTTAAGCAGTTGTTCTTTTGTAAGAGCTTTTATCCATGGGTTTCTAAACATATGAGAAGTTTTTAGGTCCTGATTTTTGTAAACTATTACATTAACATTTTCCCCTTGAAGTATTAACTTATCATCATTTTGTAAAGCCTCAAGTCTTTCGGTATAAAGCTCAAGGCATTTTGCGGCAGCTATGCGAATATCAAGCTCTGATGGCATACTTTTTGCAACTTCCTCAAGTATTGTTAAAAATCTTTTGGCAAATGTTCTAAGCTCATCAAAACCAGAAGTATCAAGTAGAATACCCTGACAGGAATTGCAAAAAAGCTGGTTAGTATCACAGATATTGTAGGCTATGGAGTAAAGTTCCTTATCGGGTATATCCTCTATCTTTGCATTGTATGATACATAGGCAAAGCTTATTTTATGTCCCCATTCTATAATGCGTGTGTTAATGCCGGCAAAGGTTCTGGCTGCTCTTATAGCCTCGTCTGAACCCCATACAACAAGAGCATCCGAAAGGCGTGATATTTTTTTGAGAGTTTTTACATCATCAGATACAATATCAAATACAAATATAAAACTTTTAAGCAAAGGCTCAATGTCTATAAGTTTTTTAAGCAGCATAACAGAAAGCCCGTCATCTGAGGAAGCGAGCTTAACAATATTTATATTGCCGCTAAGCAGCCCTTCTATTATGCTAAAGGCTGCAAGAAGCTCTACATTGCCGGCTGATATATGAAATAAAGTACCAAGCGCAACAAATTTATGCCTTACCTTAACATCATATCCGTAGGGCTTATATTCTTCTTCATACTCATAAGTATCACTTGTTCCAAGCTCTGTTTTAAGTCTGTTTTCAAGATACTCTTTGGAGAGCATTAGCTTTAAGAGCTTAAACTCCTGCTCTGCCTTATACTGTGGCACTCCCATATCTATTAAAAGTTTTATATCATCCTTTGAAAGTTTAGAGGAGAGCTTATCACAGGCTGATATGACGGTAGCGGCATTAAGAGGTTGTGCTTCCTTGGCTTTTAATATGTATTTGTCAAGATTTTTTATAACTTTTTTTGCATGGACATTATCTACTATATTTCCAAAAATCAAATTCATACTTTTTCTCCAAAATCAATTGCGTGTGCGGCACAGGTTTTAATTTGTGAAACTCCCGCCCTTCCTTTAAGTTCAAAATAATCCGTAGCTATACCGCAACCGCAGCTTTTAGCCGGATGTAACACTGCCAAATCATCTGTAAGTACGCTGCTAAGCGGCATACTTCTCACATAGGGCGTTAAAAGGTTAAGTATACCCACCTTGCCGTAAGGCAGAGGTTTTAGCGTATTTATATCTCTGATTATGACACGGCTGTAAATAGGTATATGAAAATGTTCGTTTTTACATTTAATATATGGAACAGGATGTTCGGCAACACTGAAAAACTCATATACATTTTCCCTGTCTATACCAAGTTTATCCTTAATTAAATAGTTAAGCCTATCCTTAGATACTTCCATGTCCCCAAATTGCTTCCAGCCGCCTCCAAGCATTACTTTTGAGCCTTTTGGAAGATTAAGCTTTATTTTGTATTCGACAAGCTTTTCAAGTAAAAAGTACATATAGGAGGGAAAGCCCATAAATCTTACAGGAAATGGAGACTTGGAACAGTTTTTTAAAGCCTTTATAATACCGTCAATATTTATAATGTATGAATTATCCTTGTATTTAAGTGCATAGGTATGGCTTAGGACAGGTGAAAAAAAGCTTGCTCCGTAGGCGGTTTTTGTTGCTGCAACACTGTTTTTGGCACTTGGTTCAAAGCCAAGTATTATACAGTGCGAAGGTTTTAGAGAAATTAATTTGTGGTAAGAGAAAAATCTGCAAACCATTTGCATACCGTAATAAAAGCTTTTATCATCAAAACCCAGTTTGCTTTTTATACCGCCGGTTCCCGAGGAGGTAGCCTTTATTCTGAGTTTTTTATAGGGTAATGAAAAAAGCCTATTCCTTTTAAAATACAATGTAGGCAAGGGCGGTATAAGGGCAAGCGAAGCTTCATTATGAAGCAAAGACTCATTAAAGCCCTGTTTATCAAGGATTTTTTTATACTTAGGGCAATGCAGTCTGTGAAAGGCTATGTTTTCTTTCATAGCTCTGATAAAAAGCTTTGAAGTTTTATTCTTTGCATATATATCTTTATTCCAAAAGAAAGTAAGTGAATTCATAAATTTTCCCTTTATTGATATTGAAATTTATTGTATAATATAATAGAGATTAATTAAAAGACAATATTCACATTGACAGTTTAAAACAATACTAAAAATCCTTGGCTAATATTTCAAGTAAATATATACAAAAACTTATACTTTATTATAGCATATAGCTTTAAGGATTTGTAATAAATAAAGTGAGAAGATTATGAAAAAAATATTATTGATCGGTACAGGAGGAACTATCGCCTCAAAGCAAATGGGAGGGGGTCTTACTCCCGGTATGGAAGCTCAGGAAATACTTGAATATGTACCGGAAATGGGAAAAATATGCGAAATGGATGTTTTGCAGCTTTGTAACATAGACTCTACCAACATGGAGCCTGAGGTTTGGACAAAGCTGGTACTTGCCATCAAGGAAAATTACGATAAGTACGAGGGTTTTGTGGTACTGCATGGAACAGATACCATGGCATATACTTCGGCAGCACTAAGTTATATGGTGCAAAACTCAAGAAAACCGATTGTCATTACCGGTGCGCAGCAGCCCATTGATACTGACGGAACGGATGCAAAGGTTAATTTAAGGGACAGCATAATCTATGCCTGTGATGATTATTCTGAGAATGTGGTTTTGGTATTTGACGGCAATGTAATAGCAGGAACCAGAGCTAAGAAGATGAGGGCAAGATCCTTTAATGCTTTTCATAGCGTGAATTTTCCGGTGCTTGCAAGGATTCAAGACTCAAGGATCATCCGCTACATCCCTTACCTTCCTATAAGAGAGCCGGTGCGTTTTCAGGAGAATTTAAGTAATTCGGTTTGTGTGCTTAAGCTGATTCCGGGGGCAAGGGCGCAGCTTCTATCCTATCTTTTTGAAAACTATGACTGTATTGTTATAGAAAGCTTCGGAGTGGGCGGTATACCCGATAAGTTGCTTGATACTTTTTATAAGGAGATGGAAAAGTGGGAAAAGAGCGGAAAGTTTCTTGTAATGGCTACACAGGTGGTAAATGAAGGTTCCAACATGGAAATTTATAAGGTGGGGCAGAAGGTAAAAAAGGATTTTCAACTTATAGAAGCCTATGATATGACTTTGGAGGCGGCAGTAACGAAGCTTATGATGCTTTTAAGCAAATATCCGTCATCTTACAAGGAACTTAGAAAGGGATTTTATAAGGAAGTTAATCACGATATACTTTGCGCTTTTCAGGATGATTTGTAAATAACTTGGCTCTTTTTTGATTGCACGCATCCAAAAATATTCAGCGTTTTTGCTGTACTGATTTTGAAGATGATGCTACCGCAATCCCACCGGCTTTAGACGGTGGGTTAAGGTAGTATAAGAAAAAACAATAGGGCAGGGACTGCCCGAATTAACGCCTGTGGAGATAGTAGGTTGCGAGGTCGGCGAAGCAGGAAGCCCATAGGCTTTAGACTATGGGTAGTTCACGACGATACACAGATAAGACTATAGGAGGTTTTATGGCAAATGCAGCAGCCACCACAAAGTATAAAGAATATCAAGAGGAGTTTCTGCCCTTATTTAAGACAGAAAATTTAAGTAAAAAAGAGCAGTTGCAACTTTCTGATACCTACAATATAAGTATAGAAAAGTACTCGGCTAAGATAGGAAAGTATAACAGGCGAGGAAGCAGGTGTTTTTTCTTTAAAGGCGAGGAGTTTATAAAAGAGTGGTATTGTATTGATTATGATGCAGAATTTTATAGCCTGATAATACACAAAAATGGTAGAGAATATTTGGTTTTTAGACAGGATCTGTACGGCTATAGTGTACTGGATATAGAAAAAAGAAGTATTATGCAATTTTTCCCCGAGTACTCGCTTGATATGGGAGAGACTTTTATCTGGACAGATATTCATTATAATCAGGCGAATAATATATTGGCAGTTGAGGGATGCTACTGGGCTTGGCCTTACAGCGTACAGCTTTTTGACTTTACAGACCCTATGAGCCAAACGCCGGTATTTGTTGATATAATTTCTTGTTTAGACGGTGATTATGATGTATATGAAGAGTTGGAGTTTGTGGCATGGGAAGAGGATACATTAAAACTTAAAGCCTTCCTTGTTGAAAGCGAAGAAAAGATCGAACTTACGATAGACAGTGATAAATACATGGCTTGGCTGAGTGATAGGGATTTGGCAAAATATTTATAATATCGCCGGTATAGTGTAAAAATTAGTACGGTAACAATGGCATATGCCTAAAAATAATATTTACAAAGAAAGGGGTTACTTCATGGAAGTTACAACAATGGTTTTAATTGCAGCAATTGTTATATTTGTACTTATTATAATTATGCTTGGTTATATCAAGTCTCCGCCTGATAAGGCAATTATTATCTCAGGCTACAGAAAACCGAGAGTGCTTATCGGTCAGGCAGGAGTAAGGATTCCTTTTTTGGAAAGAGTGGATATGCTTACGATAAAACAGATATCAGTTGATATAAAGACCAACGGTTATATTCCGACCAATGACTATATAGGTGTTGATATTGATGCCATAGCCAAGGTTAGAATTAAAACCGATCCTGAGGGTATAGCACTTGCACAAAAGAACTTCCTGAATATGAGAGAAGAGCAGATAGTAACTGCACTTACCGACTCCTTACAGGGAAATATGCGTGAAATCATAGGTACGGTAAAACTTCAAGACCTTTGTACCAACAGAAAGGCATTCGGTGATCAGGTACAGGAAAAAGCCCAAAATGATATGGCGGCACTCGGTATCGAAATCATTTCCTGCAATATTCAAAAGATAAAGGATGAAAAAGACTTGATCGTGGCACTCGGTCAGGACAATATGTCACAGATACAAAAGAGTGCTTCTATTGCAAAGGCACAGGCTGAAAGAGATGTGCAAATAGCAGATGCGGCAGCAAAAAAAGAAGCCAATGCGGCAAGAGTGGCTGCTGAAACCGAGATTGCACAAAGAATCACCAACCTTGAAATAAAGAAGGCGGAACTGAAAGTTCAGACGGATACTGCCAAGGCGGAGGCGGATGCGGCTTATGAGATCCAAAAACAGCAGCAGGAAAAAAGAATACAGACAGAGACTGTCAATGCTCAAATAGCTAAGGCTGAGAGAGAATCGGAACTTAAAGAAAAGGAAATCTCCGTAAGGCAAAGACAGCTTGAAGCTGAGGTCAATAAGCAGGCGGATGCGGAAAAGTATGCTACAGAGCAAAGAGCGGCAGCCGACCTTATCAGAAGGCAAAGAGAGGCTGAGGCTACACGCTATGCGGCAGAGCAGGAAGCGGCAGGTATAAGAGCAAAGTATGAGGCTGAGGCTAACGGTATAGCTCTAAAAGGAAAGGCTGAGGCGGAGGCTGCAAAGGCAAGAGGACTTGCGGAAGCTGAGGCTATGGAAAAGAAGGCGGAGGCGTACAATAAATATAACCGTGCCGCTATGGTTGAGATGATTATAAAGGTTCTTCCTGAGATTGCAGGTAAGGTTGCCGAGCCTCTAAAGCAAATTGATAAGATTACTATTGTCGGCGGAGGAGCGGACAGCAACGGTTTGTCAAGCGTAGCGGATAATGTACCTCTTATGATGAAGAAGACATTTGAGTCGGTAAAAGAAGCTACCGGAATAGACCTTGCGGAGATAGTAAGGGCGGAAAGCTATGACGCCAAGGTCAATAAGAATGTCAATATTTCCGGAGTATCAGATATTTTAGATGCTATGAAAAAAGAGTCGGAGAGTGAGAATAAAGATACAAAAGAAGTAGAAGATAAAAAAGAGAAGCAGTAGTCGTTTTTATAAACTGCCCGCTACCAAAGTGAAGCAATCCCAAGCAGTAAACATAGCTTTGTTAATAATAGGTTTTACAAAAATTACCCACTGTCAGGCGGCAGTGGGTAGTATTATACAATAACCGAAAGGATTTTAGTTATGAGCAGTATTAAGATAATTCTTGCCTCGGCTTCACCGAGAAGGAGTGAATTACTTACGCAAATAGGTGTAAAGTTTGAGATAATGATATCGGACAAGGAAACCGATATAGACAGCACAGACCCTATAAAAGCTTGTGAAAAACAGGCAATGCAAAAGGCACTCGATATAGAAGAAAAGGCGGCACTTAAATACAAGGAAGATTATATTATAATAGCTGCCGATACCATAGTGGCTCTGGAAGACACCATACTTGGCAAGCCAAAGGACAAAGAAGATGCAAGACTTATGCTTGAGAGGATATCCGGTAAAAAACATAAGGTATATACTGCGGTATGTGTGTTTAACAGCAGGTTAAAAACACATAAAAGCTTTGTTGAGGAAACTGCGGTAGAGGTGGCAGAGCTTTCAAAAGAGGATATAGACTTTTATTTATCCGATGATGAAGCCTATGATAAGGCAGGAGCCTATGCTATACAGGGGCTTTTTTCAAGATATATAGTGGGAATAGAAGGAGATTACTATAATGTAATGGGACTACCGGTGGGCAGAGTTTACAGAGAGCATTTGGCAGGCTTTGTAGGGGAGTAAATCTGGGAAATGGTCTTAGTTTAGAGGAAGCATCTGAAAAATTTCACATAGCGAAGGGGCAGATGAAGACATGGCTCAAACGCCTATGTGATGAAAAGTTAGTAATTGTAGAAAATAAAATATTTAAAAAAGTGGGATAACTTTAGCTTGATGGGAGTGTGGCAGTGCTCAATTTCTATATAAAAAAGAAAAGAGAGCATCGCATTATAACTGTAAATCAGTTGTTTTGCAACACTCCCGATGTTTTTATAATGGCGAATGTATAACCCCGTCTCTGCACTGATTTGGCATAATAAGGTAGGGTAAATTCTTAGAGTACATCATATTATGTGATAGATAAACCATTATTGCACTGCTGAAATTCTTTGTGTGGGAAGTTTGAATTATTAATAATAACAAAGTTTCCTTTTGAAAATATCTACACAGTAAACTATTGATATTTACAGATTAATTAAGAAGATTTAGTTACTGTAAAGGCTTGTCTTAATATAGTTTCAATATTGGATAATTACTTGTAAAAGCTTGTTTTTCATGATATTCTTACACTGTAAAAGTATTTAATATATTTTTTGCAAATAAAAAAAATATGTAGAAATATGCTAAAAACAGGAGGAACTTAATGAAAAAAATTTACACTCTTTTAATGCTTTTAATGCTAAGCGTACTGCTTGTTGCTTGTGGTTCATCAGGAAGTGGAAGTAAAAAGGAAGACAAAAAGACCGAAGAGAAGAAAGACAAATCAAAAAAGAAGTCTAAAAAAGATAAAAAATCCAAAGACGAAAGTTCTGAGGATGAAGATGAAAGTAAAGATAAAAAGAAGAAAAAATCATCTAAAACTAAAGAAGCTAAAGGTGAGAAAATAATCGACAACGAAGGCTACTCTATGACTGTAGAGGGGATAGATGAGAATGGTGTCAACGGCTATACCGTTAAGGTGTTGGTTGAGAATAAGTCTTCTGATACAGATTATGCGTTAACTGCTCAAAAGGTTTCTGTAGATGGAGTTCAGGTAGAGGCGGACTTTTATTCCGGTGTAGATGCGGGAGAACAGGACGAGACAGGCATTTATATTAAAGATTTGAAAAAATACGGGCTTAGTGAGTATAGTGATATAGAAATTGAAGTCCTTGCTTACAATAGTGAAGATATTACAAAAAAGGAGCTTCCCAACGAAACTGCACACATTTATCCGCTTGGTAAAGATAAGGCAGGTAAGTTTGAGTATGAGATAAAGGCTACGGATCAGGTTCTTGTGGATAATGAGTATGTTAAAGTTGTTTATGTAGGCAGTGAGGAAGATGAGGATGACGGATATTCGGCAAATATTTATATTGTTAATAAAACGGATACTCAGATAACAGTCGATGCAACTAATGTATCTATAAACGGATACATGGCAGATCCTATTTATATGGAAAGTGTTGATGCGGGAAAAAGTGCTTTTACAACTATGAATTGGTTAAGCAGCGATCTTGAGGAAGCACAGACAGATAAATCAAGTATATCAAATATAGAGATAGAGTTTGATATTTATGATGAAGAGAATTCAAGTGGAGAACATTTCTTTAATGATAAAGTAACTATTACACCACAGTAATATATTAATAATAAACTGCTTTTATAAAAATAAGGATTTGTTTTAGATAAGTAAATGAAGTCTTTTGGCTCAGTATTTGTAAACATAAAATTTGTAAACATAAAGTTTTATATAAAAAACGGGAAAATAGGAGGGGTTTTATGAAAAGGTTTTATCATTTTTTGATGCTTTTAATGCTTAGTATACTGCTTGTTGCCTGCGGATCCTCTGAAAGCGGAAGTAAAAAGGAAGACAAGAAGACTGAAGAAAGTACAAAAAAATCAAAGAAGAAAAAGAAATCAAAAAAAGATAAAAAGAGTAAGGACAAAGATAAAGACCAGTCTGATGAAGTTGATGAAACTGATGAGACTGAGGAAGAAGAAACAAAGAAGGAAAAGGAGACAGAGGCTAAAAAACAAAAGTCAAACTCTAAAAGTGAAAGACCTATGACACTTGAAAGTTATACTGCTATTGATAATGAAAAATGTTCTATTACAATAAACAGTATAGAAGAGGATAAGTGGAGCGGAGGTTATGATATCAATGTTTTATTAGAAAATAAATCTGCCGATGTTAATTATAATTTCACTTTGGAAGCCGCTGTTGTAAACGGAGTACAGGTAGAACCCAGTCTTTATTCAAATGTTCTTGCAGGAAAGAAAGCTACCGCTAAAATCGGAATTAGAGATTTAACGGACTATGGAATTACAGAGTGTACTGATATAGAGCTTTTCTTTAAAGTTGTTGACAGTGATGATTTTGGGGCGGAGGATATATTAAATGAAGCAATACATGTATATCCTTACGGTCAGGAAAGCGCAACACAGTTTACCCGTGAGGCGAAGGCTACGGATCAGGTACTTGTAGATAATGAGTATGTTACCATTACATATATCGGAAGTAGACAGGATGATATTTACGGATTTATATTGGATACCTATATTGTAAATAAGACAGATAAAGAACTGTCAATTAGAGCTGATGCATTTTCTATAGACAGCTATATGGCAGATGTCAGTTATTATGTAGATATTAAGCCGGGAAAAAGTATGTTTGAAAAAATGTATTGGCATGATTATATCATTAAACAAATCGGTGTGGATATCTCAAATATAAAGAATATTGAAGGTACCATAAAGGTTAGGGACGGGGCTTATAAGGAGCTTAGTAGTGATGCTGTGAAGATCACACCGTAGAAAAGTAGGTTAACAATAACGCACTCATAGGGGGGAGTCCTATGATTTTAATCGTCGGGACATGAGCTTATCTTTTATAGATTAAAGGGTAAAGGTTTTCAACTGCGTTTTGATAAATATAAAAATCAAAAAACAGGAGGTGCTCTATGAAAAAGTTTTATATGTTTTTAATGCTTTTAATGCTCAGTCTATCGCTTGTTGCCTGCGGCTCATCCGAAAGCACAAGTAAGAAAGAAGACAAGAAGACTCAAGAGGGGGAAAAGAAATCAAAAAAGAAAAAGAAGAAGAAAAAAGATAAGAAATCAAAAGATGAGAATGAGGCGGATGAGGATGAAACTGAGGAAGAAACCAAGGAGAAAAAGAAAAAGTCCGCTTCCAAGGGTGTTGGAGGTGCTACGCTTCAAAGTTACACAGCCGTTGACAGTGAGGACTATTCTATAACGGTAAATAGTATAGAAGAGGATGATATATTGGGCTTTACCGTCAATATTACAATTGAGAATAAATCATCTGACCAAGACTATTCCTTCGAAGCAGATAATTGCTCAATAAACGGAGTACAAACAGTAGTTTCAATGTATTCCGATGTTGCTGCGGGAAAAAAAGCAAACACAAAAATTACTTTTGATGATTTGAAAGCATATGGCATTGAAAAGTATACCGATATAGAAGTTCATATTGCGGTTTCCGATGCAAGCTTAGGTGGTGATGAATTGGGAGAGGAAAATATTCACATATATCCGTACGGAGAGGAAAATGCCGTTAAATTTGTCTATGAGCAAAAAAGCACGGACAAAGTTTTAATAGATAATGAATATCTGACACTTATTTATACCGGAGTTGATAAGGAAGATTTGTGGGGCTATGCGATCAACTTCTATGTTGTCAATAAAACGGATGTAGAAATGGTTCTTAATGCGGATAATGTGTCTGTAGACGGATATATGGCAGATCCTTTCTTTATAGAATATGTATATGCCGGGAAAAGTGATTTCATAAGTATGAGTTGGTTTGACAGCACTTTAGAGCAAAATAATATAGACAAGAATAATATATCAAACATAGAATTTACTATGGATGTTTATGACGGTGATGATTATAATAAGGCTCATTTTGTAACTGAAACCATAACGATAAATCCATAAGTGTATAGAGTAACAATTACTTATTTATACAGGCTGCCTGAGAAGTCTTTAATTAAGTAGGTAGCCTGTATTGTAAATTTATAAGCTATAGTGAGTTAGCAAGTGTTTTATGCTATGTGCCAAGGCAGTTGTTACAAGGGGAAGTTCACAAATATAAAGTCTAATCAAGAAATAGGAGTTTTTAAATGAAGAAATTATATCATTTGTTAATGTTTGTAATGCTTAGTACACTGCTTGTTGCCTGCGCTGCATCTGAGAGCGGGAGTAAAAAGGAAGATAAGAAGACTGAAGAAAGCCGGGAAAAGTCTAAAAAGAAAACTAAAAAAGAAGATAAATCTAAAGATAAAGCCGATAATGATGAGTCTTTTGATAAAACTGAGGAAGAAACAGATAGTGAAAAAAAGCAATCTTCCCAAAATAGAAGACCGTATACACTTAAAAGTTATGCTGCGATTGATAAAGATACTTATTCCATTACTGTAGACAGCATGGAATGGGAAGAGAAATTTGATCGAGAATATCTTAATCTTACACTTGAAAATAAGTCTACTGATAAAATATACGGTTTTCAGGCAGAGCCATGCTTTGTAAATGGAGTACAAGTAGGTGACTCTATGTATGAGTTTCTAGATGCAGGCAAAAAATTAAAATTGAAATGGCCTATTGATTACTTGAACGAATATATCGATATAGATATTACAGATTTAGAAATAGAATTCCATATTTATGAGATGGATGGTAATGCAGGCGATGTTGTAGATACCGAAACAGTTCATATTTATCCTTATGGCGAAGAAAATGCTACTAAATATGTGTATGAGCCAAAGGATACGGATCAGGTACTTCTTGATAACGAGTATTGTACTATTATTTGTATAGGGGCAGGGGATCGTTACGGTATCGACTATGCTTTGAGACTGTACTTTGTTAATAAAACAGATAAAGAAATGGTATTTAACATTGATGATGTCTATGTAAATGATGCTATGATACATCCGGTTTTTCCACTGACTATCAGACCGCAAAGAAATACTTTTGATCTTATGATGTGGTCTAATAGTTCTCTTAGGGAACAAGGTATAGATCCGGATAATGTATCAAGTGTAAGATTTATTGTAGATACATATGAGCCGGGGCACCTTAATGACGAGCATTTTTTTAGAGAAAGTGTAACTTTTACAAAATAGAGATGTAGGGCAAAAACTTTGTTATACTATAAGTAACTTTAATACCATATTTTTCACAGGAGGTATTTTATGAAAAAGTTTTTAATGTTTCTAGTCCTTAGCCTGCTGCTTGTTGCCTGTAGTACATCTGAAAACGGCAGTACAAAAGAAGATAAAAAAACTGAAAGTACAAAAGATACAAAAAAAGGCAAAAAAAATAAGTCTAAAGATGAGTCGGATAAGTCGGAAGATGAAGCTGATGATTACGAAGATAAGGTGGATGAAACTGATAATGAAGAAGAAACAAAAGAGGGGAAGAAATCATCATCTAAAAGTACAAGACCTATAACACTTAAAAATGAAGTAGTGCTGGATAATGAGTTATTTTCGATTACAGCAAAAAGTATAGATGAAGATAGTGAATATGGATATTTGGTTAATCTCTTGATTGAAAATAAATCTCCGGATAAAACTTATACATTCGGCATACAAAAAGGACAGGTCAACGGAGTAGAGGTTGATCCTTATACAATTATTTTTATCAACCCGGGTAAAAAAGCAAATATAACAGTGTTTATTGAGAATCTTAAAGAATACGGCATTGAAGAATATACTGATATAGAGCTTATTGTAAATGTCACAGAAGGTAAATACACTTATGATGAGCCTTATACAATGAGCGAGTCTATACATATTTATCCGTACGGTAAAGAAAATGCCGGCAAGTTCGTCTATGAAGCAAAGGCAGGGGATCAGGTACTTGTTGACAATGAGTATGTTACAGTTATTTATACCGGAGATAATAAAGAAAATGAATTGGGTTATTCCATAAACCTTTACATTGTTAATAAAACAGATAAAGATATCACAGTTTCAGGAGATGATATGTCTATAAACGGATATATGGTTGGAGCAGATTTTTTCAAAGATGTAAGTGCAGGTAAGGTATCTTTGTCCAATATCCAATGGTATGAAGAAACATTTAAAGAAAATGATATAGATGAATCGAAGATAAATGATATAGAGTTTAGTTTGGATATTTACCCACCGGAGAATATTGAGGCTGAACATTTCTTCAACGGAATGTTAAAAATCACACCATAGTAATAGTGCTGTAATGCTATAAGCAAGTAAATTACAGTGGTTTTTGCAAGTTTAACATAAAAAGCCCATTGTGTATTCTATAAAAATCAGTGCTTGCAAAAGCTGTTTGCTTATTTGGTAAATAATTCCTTTCGGTTGCCGATTAAAGAAACACTCCCTAGTGCATCGTTCGCTGCTGTTTACAAATTCCACAGTTTGTAAAAGAAAGTCAAAACTTTATTAACAGTAGCGCAAGTATGATTGAAATAGGGAGTGTTTTTATTTAATTATGCTATTTAATCTTTTATACCGAATGCCTCTGCCAGAAAAATAGTTTTCTTTGCCCAGTTAATGTGGGTCTTGTACTCATTCATACGGTCTTTTGAAAGACTGCCAAGTACAAAGGAATTGGAGTTTTTATTCCAGTCAAGCACTTCCTGTGCGTCATTAAAATCATATCGAGATACCTTATAGGCTTGATTAATTACCGGTATTTGACTTGGATGTATTACCGTTTTGCCGGTAAAGCCGCATAGTTTATCGTCTCTAATCTCCCTTATCAAGCCCTGTTCCCAGTTCTCTCCTGCATAATACTCCCAAACCGGACCGGACACAATATAATCCAAACCGTAGACTGTAACTATATCTGAAAAAATATTGGAGATAGGTCTTATTTTGTGGATAGACTCGTCAACCTGTCTTCTGAAACCGAACATGTGGCAAAGGTCATTGCCCCCTACCCTTATATTTAATACCAGCTCTTCCACCTGTGATAAGAGTTCTTTTAACGAGTAAAGTATATCTATCCTATATCTGAGGTCGATAATAGTGGAGTTTTCATAGATCGGCATCATATAAAGCTTTTTGTTTGCAAGCTCATTTGCCCTGATAATTTCATTAATATAATCCTTAGCATTACCAAGGTTAAACTTAGGTATAATGAACCCTGTAATTATCTCAATATTTTCTTTAAGATGCTCGGTCAATCTTTTGATCTGCTCGGGATTTCTTACCCTGATAAATATCTTCGGCAAATAAAAGGGTTGCTTTTGATAACTTATATAAATCTTATTAATAGATGCAATTAAAAGCTCTTCGCTTTCAGCTACAAAATCATCATTAATGGTATCCTCAAGGCAAAGAGCCAGTGAGAATTTTGTGCCGAATTTCTCATTTATAATGGAATTTGCAATTGATTCTTTATTGGCAGGGCAGTATAACAAAGCCCCTACGCTATAATATAGGACATTATCTTTCATCGTTTTTCACACCTTTGCAAAAAGATTAACAACGAAATAAAGTATATCATTTATTGAAAAAAAAAGATATACTTTATATTATAGAAAAATTAGAGAATAGACATTAAAAGGTGGTAGTAACTTTTATGGAAACAGTTAATTACAGGCACAATATTTTGAGTGTAGACTCGGTAGAAGCATTTTTGAATATAAAGGGCGGATATAATAACGGTATAAGAGATGTATACTTTATAAGGGCGCTCGGTGAGCCGCAAAATATTCAAAGTTTGATTGAAGATACAGATAGGCAAATGGATAAAGAAGCGGCTAATAATAGGCTTAAATATGTTAGAATAAGCGCACTTCCAAAACTGCTTAAAATAGAAGACTCGGAGTATTATAAGAATCTTTACTCAAAATGGGAAGGCGGTTCTATAGGAGCTTTTAGAAATATTCTATTAAATGATAGACTTAAAGCTACATTTTTACAAGCATTAAGAAGGGTAAGTGATGAGTATAATAAGTTTGGGAAAAATACAAGCTATTCAATTATTAAAAACTTTATAATCAAATTGTTCTTCTGGCTTGATGAAAGCATGTCCGAAGCCTTAAAAGATTGGAATGAAAACAGCCTGATAAAAGTTATTGCGGATAATGTTACAAAAGAACAGGAATACTTATTTTACTTATTTTTGACATTTATAGGCTGCGATGTGCTGCTGATACAAAATAAAGCCGATATAGAGATAGCGGACGGACTGTTGGAATATTCTAAAAAACTTAGGTTGGGTGCTTATGGGAATACCGATATCAAGTCCTATATAAAAAAAGTACCAAATGCCGCTGTTAAGAAAGAGGACTTTAGTTCCGACGCTGTTAATGCCGGAGTCAGTAAAAAAGTGGTGATTCCGCCAAGACCGCAAAAAAATAGAAAGGCTCAGGAAGCCTTGGTAAATAATACGCCTTCTTCCTATGTGCCGCCTGTAGCTGCCGCAAAACAAGCAAGCAGTGTAAGAAGAGAACTAAGCTTTGAAGAACTTGCAAAGTTGGCTTCTTCCGTAGTGCTTATTGCCATACATGATGCCAAGGGAGAGGTCATAGGTACGGGTTCGGGTATTATGATCGGAAAAGACGGATTTATCTTAACCAACCACCATGTGGCAGCAGGAGGAAGATTTTATTCCGTCAGAGTAGAGGAAGAGGATAAGGTATACTCTACCAACGAACTTATCAAATACAATTCAAATACCGACTTGGCAGTGCTTAGAATAAAAAGGCAGTTAAAGCCTATTCCGATATACAGGGGCGAAAAAGCCCTTGTCAGAGGGCAGAAGGTCGTTGCGATAGGAAGTCCTCTGGGGCTTTTTAACTCCGTATCCGACGGAATCATCTCGGGTTTTAGAAATATAGATAATGTAGATATGATACAGTTTACCGCCCCCATATCACACGGAAGTTCAGGAGGGGCACTGCTTAATATGTACGGAGAGGTAATAGGTATAAGTACTGCCGGAATCGACAGAGGGCAAAATATTAATCTGGCGGTAGGCTATGAGAATATCAAACTATTTACGGCAGGTTTTACAAGTTGATAAAAAACATATTACATGATATTTGTATTGCGGTTTGTCAGCAGAATGGAAATAGAGTAAAAATGCTTTCATAGCTGTTTTTGTTGCGACTTGTTTGCAGAATGTAGATAGTGTAAAAAATATGTTATAGGCTGCTTGTATGGCGGCTTGTTTGCAGAATGGAGATTGGGATGATAAGAGTTTGGTTTAACCATTGGTTCAGCACTTCATACAGACTTATTGAGCTGATGAAGGCGGATGCAAATAAAAAAATCTATATTATAGGCAGTAATATGCAAAAAAACTCAGTAATTCAAAAGGTTTGTGATGAATGGTATGAGGAGCCGACCTGTGAAGGAGCGGAGTATATAAGTTACTGTCTTGACTTTTGTAAAAGCAGGCAGGTGGATGTATTTGTACCGAGAAGAAATATGCTAAGCATCAGTCAAAATATCAATAAATTCAACAATATGGGTGTAAAAGTTCTTTTGGATGATTATGAAACTGTCTCACTTTTGGAAGATAAGGTCAAAACCTATGACTTTTTTAAGAGTATAGACGGTATAAATGTACCCGATTACTATAAGGTGGCTAGTGTAGAGGAGTTTAAGGAGGCTTATGCCAAACTTAGTTTAGGCAACGAAGTTGTATGTGCAAAGTTCGTAAGAGATGAGGGCGGTAAAAGCTTTAGGAAAATAATTAAAGAAAGCAAGGGCTTAAATAAAATCAAAAGCTATGCCGGCGTGGGTATAAGCTATGATGATTACTTTGCTGTACTGGAAGGTGTAGAGGACTTTGATGACATCATACTGATGCCCTACTTAGAGGGAAATGAAATCAGTGTGGACTGCCTTAATACTGAAAAAGGGCTTATTGCAATTCCCAGAGAAAAAGGGAACTCAAGAGACGAAAGAGTATTTTATGATGAGGACATCCTAAATATGGTCAGGATAATTACAGCTAATATAGATATAAAATACCCCTTTAATGTGCAATTCAAATATAAAGGAAGTAAGCTGTATCTGCTTGAAATCAATACAAGGATGTCCGGCGGTCTGCAAATGAGCTGTCTGGCAGCGGATATAAATATACCTAACATTGCACTCAATAAACTTTTAGGTGAAGAAGTAGACTGGGTACAGAGGAAAAAAGAGGCGGTGGTTTCGTATGTGGAGCTGCCGTATATTATAAGGCTGGAGGAATAGAACCCCTTTTTATGTTGATTTTGCACAACTTACGCACCTCACAACTTGAAAACCCCCCTTATATATGGTACAATTTTTCATGCAAAATAATATGTATAAGGGGGATGGTAAGATGAGTTACAGTGGTAAAAAATTACAACTATCAGTTAATTCACCGGTGATTTTGGGCTTTACCCTAGCCTGCTTTGTGGTTATGGTGCTTGACAGGATAAGCCTCGGAGGTACAACAAGATTATTTTTTAGCGTTTACAGGTCATCACTGTTAAATCCGCTCACATACATCAGGTTGTTTTGTCATGTGCTCGGTCATGCCGACTGGCAGCATTTTATGGGTAATATAATGCTTATATTGGTACTGGGACCGCTTCTGGAAGAAAAATACGGCTCGGCAAATATTCTCTTTGTAATACTGGCAACTGCCCTTGTAACCGGACTGGTTCATTTTTTACTGTTTCCTTACTCAAGGTTGCTTGGAGCAAGCGGAGTGGTCTTTGCGCTTATACTGCTTTCTTCATTTGCAAGTTTTGAAGACGGTAAGATACCTGTAACATTTATTTTAGTGGCACTTCTTTATGTAGGTCAGCAAGTTTACAGCGGAATTTTTATAAAAGACAATGTATCAAACCTGACACATATATTGGGTGCTATAGTAGGAGCCGGTTTAGGCTTTGTAATGAATAAAAATAAGATGAAAAGATATTGATGGTGAGAATACTCTATGTTAGAACACAAAAAGATTCAAAACCTTAATGATTATTTTGTTGAACTGAACAAAAGACCTGTAAAAGGTGTATACTTTTACAGGATCAACGCTTATTCAAAAGAAATAGGTGACTTTATAAAAAAATATTATGATGCGGCAAGGCGTACGGGAGTGGTGATTGAGGGAAAGATTCCCAATCCGGATGAGAAGAACCTATCATTTTATACTGAAATGATGGGAAATGATTTTCAGATGAATGAAAACTTCATATCAACACATCTGAAAAAATGGCTTTCACGAATGAATGACTTTCAAAGACAAAGCGTAGCAGCCTCAATATACAATTCCCTGTATACAATGCATAAAGAGGGAAAGACCGACAATATGCTAAAAAATGCATATATCAAGTTTATGTGCTGGCTGTATTATAAATTTGAGAGAATAGTAAATCAGCTTGGAGAAAACAACATCCCTAAGATACTTTATGAGGGTGATATAAGCCACTATGAACTTATGCTTATATCAATACTTTCGGATGCCGGCTGTGATGTAGTACTTTTACAATATAACGGTGATGCAGCATACTTAAAATCAGATCCGAAGTCCCTGCTTTCTTATAATCTGGAACTTCAGGGTATGGGGGCATTTCCGACAGGGTATTCTCTGAAAAGTGTTCGTGATGAAATACAAAATGATATGAACAATGAAAGGCTCTACGGACAGCCGCCTAAGCTTAGTAATTGTACTAATGCCTGGATAAGAGGAAAAGGCTTTGAGGATATACTTCAAAGCCCTGCACTAAGGGGGACGGATGAAAGATTTTTCTACAATCTTTTTTGCAGAATAAACGGTGTAGAGGATAGGCTTACCTATGTAAATGACTTATTTAAGTTGCAGCAGGAGCTTAGGAACTCTAAAAGAAGGCTTGTTATTGTCAATGAGGAAATACCTAAACCTACACCTGAGGAAATCGCCGGTATTAAAAGAAGCAATTATGTAAAAGTAGACCAAATGATACTTAACATAATAGGAAATATACAGTATACAGCAAATATTGAGTTGCAAAAGATAATGCATAAAGCCTTTATTGACATTATACTTATGGAGTCAAAAAAGGATGCCGGCAACATAAATAAACTTACAAACAAGGCGGTATATCTTATTTGCTGGTTAAAAAGATATATGCCTGAACTTTTTTCCAATTGGAAGGCGCCTGATATAGCTTGCTTTATATATATGGGAGGATGCAGGGACAATAACGAGGCTTTATTTATAAGCTTTTTAGCTAAACTTCCCATAGATGTTTTGATACTTTGCCCCAATCTTAATGTTAAGTGCTGTCTGGAAGATAAGTTTTTATATGAGGAAAACTATAGCGAGACCCTTGCGGTCAGTAAATATCCTGAGGATAATTCTCATGTAAGAATGGGAACAATGGCATACCATGCGGAGAGAGATTTGGATACCATTATGTATCAGGACAGCGGCATGTATAGAAACAGGCAGTATGGCAAGGCAAATGCTATAAGCTTACAGACCATGTATGAAGAAATAAAAATTTTATGGGATCAGGAGCTAAAGTACAGACCGGGCTTTAGTACGGTCAATAATGTGGTAAATATACCTGTAATATTTGCAAAGGTATCCGGAGTAAAGGACGGACTTGTTGCAAAGTATTGGGAGTCGGTCAGAGAGCTTGTAACACCGGATACATTTATAATAAAAAAAGCACCGTATATACAGTCTACGGATCCGAATCCTATGAAGGAATATGCTGCGGAGTTTTACAAAAACGGAAGGCTGCAAACAGAAAAAATAAAAAATCATCCAAAGTATGCTTACGGAATATTAAGGGATGATATACAGGAGCTTATATTTGATAAGTTAAGAGCCTTGATAGAGCAAAAGTTAATTAAAAATACAGGAATAAACGGAACGGAATATGTTATAATAGCTCAAGTTCTGAATTTACCTAAAGAAATAATTCGAATGATACAAAATTTTGATTTTACAAAGAAAAATCCTAAGTTGATATATATAAATACTGCCGAAGCGGTGATATCATTGGAAGATTCTATACTTACGGCGTTTTTAAATCTTATAGGTTTTGATATTATTTTCTTTGTACCTACAGGTTATCAAAGTATTGAGAGATATTTTAACGGTAATATAATAGAAGAACATCAAATAGGTGAGTATAAGTATGATATGCAAGTACCGAATTTGAGTGTTCCTTCATCAGGCAGGCGCATGACATGGCATGAAAAACTTTTTGGGAGGTAATAAGCATGGCAATTGATTTTAGTAAATCATCAACTACCGCTACAAATACAACACCTACACAGGCAGCACTTCCTGCAACTAAGGATGAGATTGAAGTTGTTGAGCAATACGATATTGTTGCCGACAGGCAGCAAATGAATACAGATTTGGTTAATTCACAAGAGGTAGACCGTATTGTCAGTACAATTGAGGTAAATAATCTTGAGACCATAGTTACATTCGGTGCGGAAGTTGCGGAAGAGATATCCAAGGCATCGGATGTAGTACTCAGAAGTATGAATATGTCTCAACTTGACGATACAAGTGAGATGCTTAAGACACTTGCAAAGATTATGGGTCAATTTGATATTGAAGAGATTAAAGAAAATCCGAGTTTATTTGGGAAAATCTTTGGCAATATGAAAAAACAACTTGACAGGATACTTGCAAAGTATCACACTCTTGGAGACGAGGTTGATAAGATCTATGTTCAGTTAAAGGGCTACGAGTCTGAGATAAAGCAGTCAAATCGTAAGTTAAATACGATGTTTGAGACCAATGTTAACTTTTACCATGAACTTGTTAAGTATATTTTAGCAGGTGAGCAGGCTTGTAAAGAGATACAGGACTATATAGAGCAAAGAAAGCAGTATATGGAGACAAGCGGAGATCAGTCAGTGCAGTTTGAGCTTACCAGCCTTAATCAAGCCCTGATGATGATGGAGCAAAGAACACAGGACTTAAGAACTGCCGAAAGTGTTGCCATGCAGTCCATCCCTATGATCAAGACAATGGAGTTTAGTAACTACAATCTTGTCAGAAAGATAAATTCCGCTTTTATAGTTACACTGCCGGTATTTAAGCAGGCACTTGCACAGGCTATACTGCTCAAAAGACAGAAGATTCAAGCAGAGGCTATGTCGGAGCTTGATAAAAAGACCAATGAGATGCTTATCAAGAACGCACAAAATACGGTTGACATATCAAAGACCACTGCAAGACTTGCATCAGGAAGCTCAATACAGATAGAGACCCTCGAAACCACATGGAGGACGATTACAAACGGTATTGAGGAAACCAAGAGAATTCAAGAGGATGCAAAGAAGAAGAGAATAGATGATCAGGCAAGACTGGCTGCTATTAAAGAAGACTTTAATAGAAACTATCATATGCCGAAGTCGACCCAAAGATAATTAAATACACAGTCAATGTGTTTTAAGTATGAATATACAGTCGGTATATTGCAGTAATTAGAGTGTGTTTTGCATTTGTATAATTAAAACACGCTTGATATAGTTTAGTAATTAATATATTTTAAGTATTAATGTAAGCTTAATGCGGTTTAGGCATTAAGACACAATTTTATATAAAGGAGGCTTTCAGTTATGCCAATTAATTTATCCAAAGGACAAAAGGTAGACTTAACAAAGGGTAATCCGGGACTTAAGAGTATTATGGTAGGTCTTGGTTGGGATGTTAATGCATTCGACTCAGGTGTGGACTTTGACCTTGATGCAGCTGCATTTATGTTAGGTGCGGACGGAAAATGTCCAACAGATAAAGAGTTTGTATTCTATGGGAATTTAAAGCACCCAAGCGAGTCTGTAAATCACATGGGTGATAACCTTACAGGTGCAGGCGAGGGTGACGATGAGCAGATACAGGTAGATCTTACAAAGGTACCTGCCAACATAGAAAAGATCGCATTTACCGTAACAATATATGATGCCGACTCAAGACATCAGAACTTCGGTCAGGTATCCAATGCATTTATAAGATTGGTTGATGAGTCTACAGGACAGGAACTTATACGCTATGACCTTGGAGAAGATTTCTCAATCGAGACTGCCGTAGTTGTAGGAGAGCTTTACAGACACGGCGGAGAGTGGAAGTTCAATGCTATAGGAAGCGGATTCCAGGGAGGTCTTGCGGCACTCTGCGGACACTATGGTATAGAGGTAGCTTAGGAGGAAAAAATGCCGGTCAATTTACAAAAAGGTCAAAAGGTTAGTCTTACAAAAGACAACCCCGGACTTAATAATGTTATAGTAGGTATCGGATGGGATATAAACAGATTTGATACCGGTGGAGATTTTGATTTGGATTCAGCGGCATTTATGCTTACTGATGCCGGAAGAGTATCAAATCAGGATGATTTTATATTTTTTGGAAATCTTACACATCCTTCGGGCAGTGTAAGACATTTGGGTGATAACCTGACAGGTGCGGGAGACGGCGATGATGAGCAAATCAGGATCGAACTTTCAAAAGTACCTGCCAATATCAGCAGAATCGCATTTACTGTAACAATATATGATGCTGAACAAAGAAGACAGAATTTCGGTCAGGTATCCAATGCCTATGTAAGAATTTTTGATGAGTCTAACGGAGTAGAGCTTTTAAGATACGATCTTGGAGAAGATTTTTCTATAGAGACAGCTGCGGTATTCGGAGAGCTTTATAAAAACGGTGCCGAATGGAAGTTCAATGCTATAGGAAGCGGTTATCAAGGCGGTCTTGCAGCCCTGTGCAATAACTACGGAGTAGAGGTAGGTTAGAGAGAACATATATGGCTATTAATTTACAAAAAGGTCAAAAAGTAAGCCTTGAAAAGAATGCATCCTCAGGGCTGGGAGAGATTCTTGTAAACCTGAACTGGAATTCAACACCTGTAAAACAAGGTTTTTTTGCTTCATTATTCGGAGGCGGTAACGGCATTGATCTGGATCTTGGATGTCTGTATGAGCTGAAAGACGGTCGCAAAGGTGCGGTACAGGCGCTTGGCAATGCATTCGGAAGTTTAAATAATCCGCCTTTTATTGCTTTAGACGGAGATGATCGCACCGGAGCTGCTGCAGCAGGAGAAAATCTTAGAATCAACGGTGACCAGTTGTCACAGTTTAAAAGAATATTAGTTTATACTTTCATATATGAGGGTGTTGCTAATTGGAAGCAGGCGGATGCTATTGTAACAATAAAATATCCGGGGGCAGAAGACATTGTAGTGAAGATGGATACATTTAATTCATCTAACATAATGTGCGGATTGGTTCTCCTTGAAAACCAGAATGATCAGACATTCAGTGTTGAAAAAATAGTACAATTTTATAGGGGACACAGGGAGCTTGATCAGGCTTTTAATTGGGGAATGCAGTGGAAAGCCGGAAGAAAGTAGGAAAAGATAATATATGTCAATCAGTTTACAAAAAGGTCAAAAAGTAAGCCTTTCAAAAGATAATGCAGGTCTTGCAAAAGTTATTGTAGGACTTGGTTGGGATGAAGTGGGTCAGTCATCGGGAGGAGGTTTTTTTGGTTCTTTATTCGGTTCTTCTTCCTCTTCTTCAAGTGAAGATATAGACTGTGATGCCTCTGCTATTATGTTAAGAAACGGTAAGTTTGTTGATAAACACGATGTGGTTTATTTCGGTAATTTGTCTCACAAATCAGGCTCTGTTAACCATCAGGGAGATAACCTGACCGGAGCCGGTGAAGGAGATGATGAGCAGATTATTATTGACTTATCCAGAGTACCTGCGGAATATGACAAAATAGTTATGGTTGTAAATATCTATGATGCAGTACCTCGCAGGCAGCATTTCGGAATGATTAAAAATGCTTTTATACGCTTGGTGGATGCAAGAAATAATAATGAGATGTTTAAATATAATTTAACCGAAGATTATTCAGGGATGACAGCTATGATTTTCGGTGAGATATACAGATATAACGGAGAATGGAAGTTCAGCGCCATAGGACAGGGAACTAAGGATCCGGGACTTGCGGAGCTTTCAAGAAGGTATATGTAACTACTTTATAAAAAAACCTAATTTTTATAAAGTTTTTTTACTGGTTTTCTAAGTACTATACTGCTATAATTGTATAGGTCAAATTCGATGAAAGAGAGGGGCGATACTGACAGCCCTTCTTTTTATGTGAATGATAAGACTAAGGCTTTATGTCTTATTAAAGGGATATAAGTCTTTGATTATAGAAATTATTAATTTAACGAGGAGGTCATTTTACAATATGGCTGATATGAAAAAGGAGATTCTTCTAAAGGGATTGTCCGACTCACAGGCAAAGGAGAGCAAAGCCAAGTACGGTACCAATCAACTTGCCAAAAAGAAAAGAGAGTCCCTCTGGTCCATGTTTCTTACCGCTTTTAACGACATATGGATCAAGGTTTTGTGCGGAGCTTTATTACTAAAAATAGCTTTGGCAGTTTTGGGGATGTTTATGCCGGCCCTTGCAGGAGACAACGATATAGTTGAAATCATAAGTATACTTGCAGCTATTGCTCTTGCAACCGGTTTCAGTACACTTTCCGAGTATAGAAACACTTCAAGAAGTGAGGCGCTTCAGGAAGAGTACAACAAAACCTACGCTAAGGTTATGAGGAATGGGAAAATAGTAAATATTTTAACAAGCGAGATCTTAAAAGGGGACACCATACTTGTGCAAAGCGGAGACAAGGTTCCTGTAGACGGTTTGCTGTTTGAGGGAAGTATCAAGGTATCACAGGCAGTGCTTAACGGAGAGTCAAGAAGTGCCGATAAAGAAGCTACCGACAATATGGAAGAAGCCGAGTCTACCGATTACAGTTCTTTACATAAGGTATTTATGGGCTCTGTTGTCATTTCCGGTGAGGGTTATATGGTAGCTACGGTTATAGGTGATGACTCCGAGCTTGGTAAAATCAATAAAGCCTTAACCGATGACAGTGAGGAAGAAAGAAAAGATACCTCAAGTCTTAAGCTTGAGGTCGTAGCTGCCGGTATAGGTAAAATAGGCGTAGTAGCGGCAACTGTTGTAGGAGTTTTACATATGGTGCTTACGCTGATGAGAGTAAGCCCTGATGCCCGTACCTTATCTTTTATACTGCTTACAGCTACGGAAGCGGTTATGCTTATGGCTACAATGGTAATCATGGTTGTGCCTGAAGGGCTTCCTATGATGAACAGCTTAGTTCAGTCGATGAATACCGAATCCATGCACAAGAAAAATATTCTTGTAAGCCATAAGGCGGCATTCTCAGACTCTGCATATATGAATGTTTTATTCAGTGATAAGACCGGAACGATTACCGAAGGTAACCTGTCTTTAGTTGAGTTTATTAACGGTGAGGGAGAGATCATAGATAAAATCGACAACGATGAATTTATCGAGGCTATAACTCTTAACAATCTCTCAAAAATATCAGCCGAGGGAGAAGTAATAGGAAGTAACAACATGGACAGAGCCTTGCTTACCTATGCTATGCACCATGGCTATGACGATTCCAATAACGACCCTGATAAGGTTGAAGATATCAGCGGCTTTGACTCGGAGAAAAAGTGCGCTACGGCAAAGCTTAAGAACGGTTTGATATACTGGAAGGGTGCAACTGAAAATATTATCGACAAGATTACACATTATGTACTTCCAAACGGTGAACTTAAGGAATTTACAGCAGAAAACAGAAAGAAAGTCGAAGAGCAGATACTTGCGCAGGCAAAAAGGACTATGAAGCTTCTTTCTATAGTAAAAATATTTGACGGCAAAACCATACTTATGTCAGTTCTTTGTTTAAGGGACAATGTAAGAGCGGATGCCATAGAAACTGTTGAAATACTTAATGATGCGGGTATACAGGTGGTAATGGTAACGGGTGATGCCGAAGAAACCGCAGTTGCAATCGCAAAAGAGGCGGGTATACTTAGGGACGAGGAAAATGATGTCGTTCTTACACATGAAGAACTTGAAGCTATGTCGGATGAAAAACTTAAGGAAGTACTTCCGAATCTTCGTGTAGTGAGCAGGGCTAAGCCTTTGGACAAAAAAAGACTTGTATCGCTTTCACAAGACATTGACAATGTCTGCGGTATGACGGGAGACGGTGTCAATGATGCTCCGGCATTAAAGCAGGCGGATATAGGATTTGCCATGGGTGACGGTACCGCTGTTGCACAGGAAGCCGGAGATGTGGTAATACTTAATAACAGCTTGACTTCCATAAAAGACTGCGTACTTAACAGTAGAACTATGGCAAAGTCCGTAGGAAAGTTCCTTATCTTCCAGCTTACTATAAATATAGCAACTTTGCTTATGAATATTATTGCACCTGTACTTGGTTGGACAGAGCCTTTCTCCATAGTACAGATCTTGTGGATCAACCTTATCATGGATACCTTGGCAGCGATGGCATTCGGTGGAGAGCCTATACTTGACAGGTATATGCAGGAGCCTCCGGTAAAAAGAAAAGATAACATATTGACATCATATATTAAGTCCGCTATCGGTGTAAGTGCGGTATTTATAACCTTAGTGGCGATATTGATTCTTGAAAATATCGGAGGAATTACAAGCTTTGTAACACCGGATAATGTAGCTGACCCTGAACTTTACAAGAAGACCTTTATGTTTGCCTTCTTTATATATGCAATTATATTTAACAGCTTTAATACAAGATCAGAAAAGTTTAACTTATTTGAGCATATAGGTGAAAATAAGAACTTTATAAGAGTAATGGGAGCTATCTTCATACTTCAAACCATAATTATCCAAATAGGCGGAAAGGTATTTGAGACAACCATGTTAAGCCCTAAGGCACTTATAGTTTCTATGCTTTTAGCTATTTTGATAATACCGGTAGACTTGCTAAGAAAAGCTTTTGTATCAAAAAAATAATTAAGAAAGCACTGATTTTCAAAGTAAGTTGCTACTTTACAGTGCAAATTTGGCTAGGGTGCGGTGTATAACTGCACCTTTTTAGATAGGAAAATAAAATGAAAATACTATGCACGGACCTCGATAATACTATTATTTATTCTTATAAACATGATATAGGAAATGAAAAAATGAATGTAGAACTCTATAAAGAGCGAGAGATTTCATTTATCAGCAATCATACCTATGAGCTTTTAAAAAAGGTAAAAAAGGAATTTCTTATAATACCTACATCTACAAGGACAAAGGAGCAGTATGACAGAATAGACTTAAAAATAGGTACTTTTAAATATGCCTTGGTTTGTAACGGCAGTGTCTTGCTTGTAGACGGCAAAAAGGATAAGGACTGGTATGAGGAATCTCTAAGGCTTGCTAAACCAAGTAACTTAGAGGTTAAAAAAGCTTTAGAATATTTGGAAAATGATAAAAGAAGAACATTTGAATTAAGGTATATTGAGGACTTGTTCGTTTTTACAAAGTGTTATAAGTCTGAAACTGTGGTAAATGAATTAAGAGAATATCTTGATAAAAACCTTGTTAATGTATTTAACAATAAGGAAAAAGTATATGTGCTGCCGACTTCACTTAGCAAGGGAAAAGCCATAGAAAGATTAAGAAAGTATCTGAAAGTGGAGTTCATAATTGCGGCAGGAGACAGCGAGTTTGATATTTCTATGGTGGAAGCGGCAGATGTGGGACTTGTTCCGTACGGTTTTAAATCGGAGTTTAATATTAAAAGTGATATTTATGAAATGGGAAAAGAAGGGCTGTTTTCCGAGCAGTTGCTGAGTAAATGCCTGCAATATGGAGGTGCTTTATGATGAAGCCTATATGTTCCAAAGCTATCTTGTATATTCAGTTTTCTTGTAGATTTTAGGTAATATAGTGATAAATTTTATATATACTGTAAAACCTGCCTATAAAAATTTGCAAACATTTTCGCAGGCTGTATTAACAGGATATCGGAGACTCTGTGAAACTTGATTACAAAAAATTTGCAAACCTAAGTTTATATGGTCTTTGATGTAAGGTTTATTAAATCGTTGACTTACAAATTATATCCGTTAGATGTATCGGTATATTCTAGTCTATTTCTTAAATTATAGGACTGATTTTTATACTTCTTTGGAATAATACGGCGTAGCAAGCTACGCCGTATTATTCCCTTCCTACCTAAAAATCAGTAGAAAATATAAGCTATAAGTGTCATAAAGGTTAAAATACTAAAGTATGGAACTACTCAATAGTGATTTCACCGGAAGCACTATCCAAAGTTATAGTACTTTCACCGTCTTTATTATACGCTGCAAATGAAGAAGCGAAGTCTTTTTTATCATCTTTTGTGATACTTGTGAAGGTGAATTTATTATTTATCTCACCCAAGTCGGTCTTAGCTTCTACACTTACATTGCTATCCTCGTCAAGGTCAAGATTAACACTTCCGACATTGGATTTTAATGTATGTTCACCCCTTGCACTTAATGTAGGATTGTAATGTATATTTCCTACGTCGGATTTTATATTTGAAGAGGCTATATTACCTTTAATTTTAGTATTGCCTACACTGCAATCAACATTAAGATAGTCTGCATCTACCTGTGCATCTATATCTCCCACATCTGCATTAAGCTTAGCCTTTGTAAAACTTCCGTTCAGTTTTATATCTCCGACATTATTATCAACATTTAACTCTTTATTATAATTTTCAGGCAGTTTAATTATAAGTTTAATATTGTTGCTATGAAGGAAACTAAGATCTAACTTTGGACCTTTTCCATATATAGCATCAATTGTAAGTTTACCGTTTGTTTTCTTAAGCTTTATTTGAGAGTCTTCCTTTGCTATATATTCAATACTTGCAGTGTTGCCTTTGTACGGCTCTATACTAAGATCTGCAATGTCGCAATTAATATCTATAGTATCTATATCCTTAAGATCGGCGCTTTCGCTCATGCTCTTATCCGCTCTATGCTTATAGTTGTTGCTGTAAAGGTTTATTACACTTGGAAAATTAAAGCATAATAAAGCAACGATTACAGTTGATATAGCAAAGGTAATAAATAAAACGATTGAAATAATAAGCCATTTTTTAGAACTTTTTTCTTTTTTCATTGCTATTCTCCTTATATTAAAATAATACTTTAGTTACCTGCTTTTTTAACAAGTTCGACATTTGCTTTAATGTAGGAAATAGTTACCTGTAGGATAAGTCTGCTTATAAATACGGTCAGTATCAGAAGCAATAAACCAAGTGATAAAAGCCCTATTCCTGATATAAAGCAGGCAAGTTTCCCAAGTCCTATGCTAAGATTAAAAGGAGTGCTAAGATAGGGAGCAACAAAAAATGTGGCTATTATAAGAGCTATTCCGGCAAAACTTATGCCAAGCGACATCCCTCCAAGCCCTATAACTATACCTATAATTCCGGCATATAAGCCGACAACAAAGGCAAGGTTGAAAAGTCCCAGCCCTATACCGGCAAGTATGGCTTTAAACATATTGTAGGGGCGGGGACTGATTTCAGCCTTTTTAATAAAATTATCAGCCTTATAGGCATTTGCTATTTGTACCGGATTGCCCAGAGCCTTTGATATTTCTTCTTCTGTTTTGTTGTTTTCCAAACCTATCCTAAAATGTTCCTCGTAGTCATACAATATATCATTAACCGTATTGGAATCCATACCGTATAAGTTTGCACGAAGTATAGCTAAAAATTCCTGCTTATTCATATCATTCTCCTTTAGTAATATCAAGATTAATTATGTAATCAACTTGTTTGGAAAAATTATTCCATTCCGTTTTAAGAGTTTCAAAGCGTTCAAGTCCGTTATCACTGATGGAATAATATTTTCTTGGCGGACCTTCAGTAGACTCTTTCAAATATGTTGTGCAATACTTTTCCGTAATAAGTCGCCTTAGCAAGGGGTAGATAGTTCCCTCGGAGACTTCTATTGCTCGTGAAATAACCTCAACTATCTCATAACCGTAGCAATCTTTTTTGCTTATAAGAGAAAGTACACACAGCTCCAACACACCTTTTTTAAACTGTGTAACCATAAGGACTCCTTCCTGCATAAAAATAATTATTTATCGGCTATAAAACTTAAGTTGTTACAGTTAGGGTAGATAATATATAAGCTTATATTTGTCAAATACATAGCTATATTAGATAATGTTATAAGTGCACCTTTGTCAAATACATAGCTACGTATTATGAGCTATACACTATTTTGACGAATATGAGTTCTAACTTAACAGTAAAACCTAAGTTTGTTAAACTACAGTCTAAATAACTTACAACCATGATAACACATAGTACTTTATAATACAAGGTACTAGGTAATATTTTTTGAAAAATTATATTTTTTAAATTGGATAAAGACAATAAAAAGACTTTATTATATATTATAAGAAAATGTATTATAATACCCTTATAAAAACACAAGGAGAACTCATCATGAAGTTATATATAGAAGAAAAAGTTGTAAATATTCCTGCCGATATCGCTTGGAAGGCATTAAAAGAAATGAATGTATGGTTGCCGAAGCTTTCTACCAATAAAGGTGTAGATTATGACAATGACGGTGTGTTTTTTAAGCAGGGCAGAAAGTACAAGGTAACTTCCAAAGAGGGAGTGGTGATGGACAGTGAAATCTACAGCGTAGATGAAGCGAATATGGAAATAGAGATACATGCAGAGCATAGACCCTTAAAATCCATACTTAAATGCAGTGTAATAGACCTTGGCAACAAAACTTGCAAGCTTATGAGAACACAAGGATATTCAGGTTGGTTTGGTGTGATCTTTACTGCATTTTGGGGAAAGAGAGAGTCGGGAGAGACGGCAGAGTATCTTGATGTGTGGGAAGAATATGCAAAGACTTTGCTTAGTTAGAAGCTCGGTAAAGCATTTGTTTCAAAGTTAATTTTTAGGAAATTACTTTGCAAATGCTTAGTGGCGATATGCTTTGGCTTACAAATATTTTTTGCCGTATAGGGCATTAGTTATAAGGAACGCTAAGAAGAGCTTACACTATAATATACTGTATTTTACTATGGAGGTTGAGAGGTTTTGATATATGGGTTTTGGGAAGTACAATTGCATAGTTGTTTTTAATAAGACCAAGGATAAGATTCTTTTTTGCAAGAGAATGAAAAGACCTTATAAAGGCTTATACAACTTTGTGGGCGGCAAATTGGAAGAGAATGAAACAAGCAAAGAGGCAGCTTACAGAGAGTTGTATGAAGAAAGCGGCATAGGCAAAACGGATATAAAACTTATTCATCTTATGGATTCTACATACTATCCTCATGAATTTATCTTGGAGATATATACAGGGGTACTCGATAAGGACATAGATTTGGTGGAAGAGCTTAATCCTTTAGAGTGGTTTTCTGTAGAAGAGAATTTTGCCGATACGGACAGATTTGCAGGAGACGGAAATATTGCACATATAGTAAGGGTTGCATTAAAGGTATTAAAAAGATAAATTTACAATAGAATCTAATTTACCTGTGAAATATAACAAATATTATTTTATAATTATCGAAAATAAGATAATTATAAACAAAGCCACTGCTTTGAATAAGCATATTTGATAATAGAATATAACTATTATTATGAAAAATTGCTATATTAAAAAGATATCGTAATATGTTAAATTTAACAGTGCAGCAGAAAATAAAAATCGTTATGGAATAATACATATTATGCAGATATCAGAAGGGCTTAAATCTCAAAACAGGTACTTAAAAAAGAATTTAATTATAATAAATAAGGGATGTTATTTGGCATCCCTTATTTGTTAGTGCAGTAAAAGGTGAAATACAGCATATTGTGCTAAGTTCTATATTTCAAAGAAAGTTAAAATAAAAATATAAAGTAAACAAAGCAATTAAGGAGGAGAATCAAATGAAGAAGACAATAAAGAATAATATTAAGTTACTTATGTACATAGCCACGCTGATTATGTTACTGTTATCAGCTTGTACGAGTCAGTCGGAGACTGATAATAAAGAGAGTGTAAAAACAGAAGCTAAGAAAAGTAAAAAGAAGTCATCAAATAAAAAGAAATCATCAAAGAAGAAAAAGAACAATAAAAAAGAGTCTGAAAAAGCAACAACTGAAGAAACAACTGAAGCAACACCCGAATATACAATACAAGAAATAGAAAGAGATTTCCAAGTCGAAAACTTTCAAGAAGCGGATGAAGAAGATATATTTTCTATAACAGGCGGATACCAGATTGGTAATGACCCTTCAACCAGGCAAGTTATTTCATCAGGAAGATTTGATCCGGCTTCAATAAGAGCAGGTATTTTTTGGGAAGAAGACGGTCTGCTTTTACTTGTAGGTTTTAAAGATGATTATGATGCCGCTTCTGAAGAAGCAAAGAACAATTTTGTAAATGCTATAGGAGGAGAAGGCTCAGACGGATATAAAGTGTGTATGGGTGGCATCAGTGTATTGGATCTGCCTGTAAAAGAGCTTAATACCCATATAAAAACTATAACGGATGCATACAACGAATATATTAATCCGGGAGAAGATATTGATTTCAGGTATGAAATTAAAAAATATATTGAGGAGAATTAGTAGTGAAGAAAAGCTTTAAGGTGTTAACGGCTTTAAGCATAGTTATAGTTTCAGCTATATCGTTATCAGCTTGCTAACAACATAAGCATATCGGCAGAAGATTCTGTAGACGGACTTGAGCATGAAGTGCATAGTTTTGATGATTGGAGGCAGTATTATAGATTGAATGAGGTAGATATGTCCTTGGTAAGTCCGATATTTCCAAGAGAAGAATAAAAGTATAATATTAAAAGTTTTATAAGCAAAAGGATGATAAGTTATGTCTTCAGAATCTAAAACCGGAGTTATATCAAATGATAGTAGATTGGCAAATGAAATTTATGCCAATATGAAAAATGCAGCAAAAGATTTTTCTATGCAAAAATTTAAGGGGTATATAACCTCAAGCAATGTAGCTAGCGATGAAGAATGTAATGAGTCTTACAGCGGTGGAATAGAAGCTACTGAAAAAGTTGCAGAGGAGATGAAAAGAACAGCGAGATTTCTTAAAAACATAGGTGATGCGCTTATTGAAATAGATTGCACCGCTGCCAAGGACAATGCTAAGTAGATCCAATAAGCAACTGATAAACCCATAGGTACTTAAGCTTATATATATTATATAAAAGATGGAGATAAGCAGATACCTATATCTTAAATATTCAACTTCCTGTACCTCAAGTAAGGATAGGATATTGAAAAAACAATGTTCATTACATCTATATGCAAAAAGAAAAGTTTGTAACCTGATTTTATTGCTTATAAACTTATTATGCGAGGTGTGGGAAGTTTGATTTACTTATATAATAATTTTTAAAAAGGAGTTGTCGCATTAAAGAAAACATCACAGTATATTATTTAACAATATTTAGTGTGTTTTACTGTTAAGGTGACAGCTTTTTTTACAATAAGTTTTTTATCAGACTGCAAAGTGGAGGTATTATGAAAATAAGTCTAAGTAGTTTATGCATTATAACCCTTTTACTATGCTCATGTACTGCAAAAAAGACAGATGATGCATATTATGATTACTATAATGATGATAAAAATTATATTTCTACTAGTAGAGTAAGACCTGTCTTTTACAGCAGCGGTTTTGCAGCAGAAGGAAATGATTACTACTATATAAGTAAAAGCAAGCATAAACTAAAAGAAGTAGAAGATCGTGTTTATCAAACCCCAAGCGTACCTTCACGCTATATTGTAGATATAGATGCAAAGTGGCAAAGCCTGTTTGGATTTGTTATAGAAGGAGCTAAGGAAAGAGGAATAAAAAAGAATATCTCTACACCTGTTATAGATAGGTTTTTAGTAAAACTGTACGATATAGAAACTAAAGAACTTGTAAAAACAGTAAATGTAAAAAAACTTATAAAAAATATTGATGAAGATATAAGTATAATAGATATAAATACATTTGAAACTACAGCAATAGAAGGAGAACCGTATTTTTTGATTAGAGTAGAAGATATAATATAGTCAACAGAAGAATATAGTCTGCCTAATATCAGATGGCTGTGCGTAAATCTGGATACAGAGGAATATATTATAAAACCAAGACCACCGTATGAATTTGTTAAGGCAAGATACTTTGAAGTAGCGATATTTAATGAAAGATTTAATTTTTGGCAAGCAAATTCCTATGGGATACCTTATAAAGGGAGACTTTTTGTACATAATCTGTATTATTGGCAAGGGTGTAGGGATATATCGTTTGATCTGTATGAAGTACCTGTTAACAATGAAAAGCTGTACTCTAAATTCCCGACTCTTAAGGAAGATTTGGAGAAGCTTAAAGAAGAGGGTAAGGATGCTCTTGTACATATAATACTTACCGATAATCCAAGTTATGATGAGATAGCTTCTTATATGGCAGAAGGGGATTATAAGCCTACTTTTGAAGGAATGATTGTGTGGGATAATGAATCAATAGATGGAGAAAAGCATAAAGTTCACAGTGCCGAGGAATGGTATGAATATTATAAATACGACAAACCTGAAGATTTGATTCCGGAGTGGATGAGTCCTATCTTACCAAGAGAACCTAAGTATTGATAACATAAATAATATAAGAAAATTTCTACAACATTACAGCCCATATAATCAAGTACGGCTCTTGACATTTGTGAAGTTATTTTATACAATTAGTAGGAAAGATAATACATGGATATATAAAAAATAGATATAAGATATTTCCGGTTACAAAATGAATACTGATAAAATAATATAAAAAATAAATGCCAAGGTATGAAGTATTTAATATAAAGTCACATAAACAACAATAAAAAACAAATATTTTGTTTTTTTGAGGAAGATGAACGACCTACCTTAATTGTAAGCAATAAATTTATATATGCATAAGATTTAATTATAAAAAATAAAAAATGCTGTAAAAATATGCAGCGATAAAAAGGAGGGCTTTATGTCAAAGGAATATGATGTAGTAATTAAGAGCAAGGGCATGGGACATGGAGAGGATGATGAGATTCTTCTTGAGAAATTAATGGAAGGCTTTATTCATACACTTGCAGGCAGAGATAACTTGCCTAAGCACCTTATTATGTATGGTTCAGGTGTTCAACTTGCTTGCACAGGCTCTGACAGTATAGAGGATCTGAAGGTACTTGAGGAAAAGGGAGTAAAGGTACTTTCTTGTGGAATATGTCTTGACCATTATGAGTTAAAAGATGAACTTAAAGTAGGTGGAACTACAACCATGGCAGAGGTAGTTGATATCATCACAACATCTGAAAAAGTAGTTACTCCATAAAATATTTTTTAAAGGCTGCTCCGTTAAAGAAATATTATGAGAGATGATATTGCTTCTTCAAATATCACAGGTCAATGTATTTCTTGGCGGACAGCCTTTATTTTTATTAATATATTAAGCGAGGTGAGAATTATGGGAACTTATCCGAATTTTTGTACGACATTGATAGGATCAATGCCAAGAAGCCCTGAATTATTGGAGCTTAAAAGACAGGTTGCTCATGACAAGAATAAAAAAGAGGTGTATATTGAAAGACTGTTAAAAGAAACTAAAAAAGTTGTTGAACTTCAAAAAAATACAGGAATTGATATTCCGGTTTGCGGAGAACTTGGAAGGGATAACTTTGTAAGCTTTGTTGCAGAGCAGGTAGAAGGTATAAGTCTTATGAGCATGGATGAAATACTTGAAATAACCGCAAATTCCGATGATTTCAAAGAAAGTCTAAATCAAATGGACGCTTCAGATAATTCTATGAGCAATCCTATATGCACAGGTAAAATAGATACAAGCGCTCGTTTGGTTGAAGATGAAGTCAAGATCATGAAAGAGCTTGTCAGCGACAATATGTATAAAGTTACAATACCGAGTCCCTATATATTGACCCGCTCAATGTGGCTTAAGGAAGTAACACAAAGTGCATATAAAGACAGAAAAGAGTTAGGTGAGGATGTTGTAAAGTTAATATTAAATGAAGTGGAGCATTTGATAGCGGAAGGCGTTAAGGTAATACAAATTGATGAGCCTATAGTGTCTGAGGTTGTATTCCAAAGAAGCGGTGGAGATAATTCTTTTTACTGAGGTGCCTTGTCGGAAAAAGTCAAGGTTGACCAAGAATTAAAGTTTGCAAGTAATCTTTTAAAGCCGGTGCTTGCCAAGATTAGAGAGTATGAGGATGTAACCAGTGCTATGCATGTATGCAGGGGAAACTGGACAACAGATGAAAGTGTACTTTTATCAGGTGCATACAGTAAACTTTCCAAGTTTTTCAGCGGTTTGAAAGTGGATATGTTGGCGCTTGAGTTTTCTACTCCCAGAGCCGGAGAAGTGGAAGAATTATTCCACAATAACTTACTTGCCAAGAAGATCATATTAGGGTACGGAGTTATAAACCCTCGTACACCGACAGTTGAAAGTGTTGATGAGATTGTAAAAAAAGTCGAAAAAGTGCTTGAGTTTTTGCCGCCTGAAAGGATATGGCTTAATTCCGACTGTGGATTTGCCACTTTCTCAAATAGACCATTAAACTCATATATGGTAATTGAAGCTAAACTAAGAAACATGGTTAAGGCGGCAGAAGTACTTAGAGGTAGAGTATGATAAATTTTGATCAGGCATCAAGTTCATTCCCGAAAGCACCTAACCTCCCCGAGGCAGTTGCGGAATTTATAAGAACGGGTGCAAGCAATATTAACAGAGGAAGTCTTAATATATCTTATGAAGCTACACAGCTTGTATATAAGACCAGAGAATATATCTTGGATTATTTCGGTGCGAAAAATAAACAGGTAATGTTTACAAAAAATGTTACAGAAAGCCTTAATTTACTTTTGAAAGGATTTCTAAAGGGAGGGGATCATATTATAGTGTCTGCACTTGAACACAATGCGGTGATGCGCCCTTTGAAGTTCCTTGAAAAGATAAATGTAAGCTATTCTGTAATTCCCTGTGATGAAAAGGGCAGGTTAAAGCTTGAGGAGATCAAGTCTTTAATAAAACCGAATACAAAGGCTATTTTAACAACAGCCGCAAGCAATGTAATAGGAACTATAATGCCGCTTAGGCAGATAGGAGAAGCGGCAAAGGAAAATAATATTCCTTATTTTGTAGACGGTGCCCAGTTGGCAGGCTTTCTACCCATTAATATGGAAGCACTTGGAATAGATGTGCTTGCACTGACAGGTCATAAGAGTTTACTCGGTCCTCACGGAATAGGGGCACTTATCCTATCAGAAGAGATGGGACAAAGTATTGAACCTTTAGTTCATGGCGGTACCGGCTCTATATCGGACAAGTTCGATATGCCCAAAGTACTTCCCGATAAGTTTGAAGCAGGTACGCAAAATCTTATGGGAATTGCCGGACTTTTAGCATCAATGAGATGGCTTTCAGAACATCATATAGAGGTTCTTAAGAATGAGCTTGCCCTTACAAGAGCTTTTATAGAGGGAATTAAAAAGATGTCAAAGGAATATCCTATAAGGCTTGTAGGACTTGACCTTGAAGAGAGCGGATACTTACTTGATATCAGTGAAATAGAAGAAAGCTTAAACTTTGAAAGCAATAAGAAAAATTACCCTTTGCTTAAAGGAAGGGAACTTTTACTTGAAAAAATAAAAAGAACCCCGGTGCTATCCTTGTATTCTGATGAGGTTGATGTTGCAAATCTTGCCTTTTATCTGGAAAGTGAAGGTAAGATCGCTACCAGAGTGGGAATGCATTGTTCTCCTTTGGCACACACTGCATTGGGTACCTTCCCTAAGGGTACACTAAGGTTTAGTTTCGGATATCATGAAAAAGTGGAAGATGTTGAAGCCTGTCTTAACTTAATTAAAGAGTTTTTTCATGCGGATATCTGATATAGGGAGGTAGACTGTGCAGGAAAAGAAGAAATTTGACTTGGTTTTATTTGATTCATCACATCATGCATTTGCATTTGATCAAAAAGCCAAAGAAGCAAGCCTTGGCGGAAGGCTTATACCGGTCCCTCGTGAGCTTTCCGCATCATGTGGAATGTGCTACCGCTCTCAAGTGGAAAGCAGAAACTTGCTTAAATCATTTATGGAAAATGATTCAATAAAATTTAATAAAATCGTTCATGACTTTGAGATATAACTAAAGTAGGGGTGTTGCAAGATTTGCTTCTTTTACAGTATATAGTTACTTATTTGTCTCTATACTATGTATTGTATTAAGCCGTTATCCTGCAACACCCGATTTAATTCCCCCAATTCACCTATAGCATTAAATCATAAAAAATGTTAAAATACCCCATATCAAGTATGAAAGGTTTTAGTGTATTGTGTTACCAAGCTAACACAATACACTATTAGAGTTATTCTAAATAGGGTGAATAAATAATGAGAACAGCTATTATTACGGATACTAACAGCGGACTTAGTGAAGCAGAAGCAAAAAAATACGATATAAAACTTATAGCCATGCCCTTTAGCATAGGCGGAAAAGACTATTTGGAAGGGGTCAATCTTAGCATAGAAGAGTTCCTTAAAATGCAGGCTGCGGATATGGATATATCGACTTCACAGCCGTCTCCTTTAGATGTAATGCAGTTATGGGATGAACTTTTGCAAAGTTATGACAACATACTGCACATACCCATGTCATCAGCACTTTCCAACTCCTGTGAAACCGCTATGGCACTTTCAAAAGATGAGCCCTATGAGGGTAGGGTATATGTGGTGGACAGTCTCAGAATTTCAGCTACCCAGATTCATGCCTGTATAGAAGCAAGAAATATGCTTGAGAGCGGTATGGAGGCGGCAAAGGTAGCCGAGGTTTTATATGAACACAGATATGACTATAGCATTTACCTGACGGTGGACACCTTAAAATACTTAAAAAAGGGCGGTCGTATCACACCGGCAGCAGCCCTGATAGGAACCTTGCTTAATATAAAGCCCATACTTACTATACAGGGCGGGAAGCTTGACTCATTTGCGAAGGTAAGAACTATAAAACAGGCAAAGACCACTATGTTAAGTGCAATTAAGGCGGATTTGGAAAAAAGGTTTGAAGATACTGACGGAAGTAAGACAAGGATCGCTGTAGTACACGCTAACAATGATGAAGTGGCAAAAGAGTTAAGAGAAGAGATACTTAAAGAATTACCGGGAGCGAAAGATATATCAATTGCCGATCTTTCGCTCTCAATAGTTACACATACCGGACCCGGAGTTATAGCCATAGCGGCTTCGAAAAAATTAAGTTAAGTATGAATAAAGAAAAGAATATAGTTAAAAAAGGCAAGTCCCTTAATTTAAGATTTGTACTGTGTACGGTATTTATACTTATGGGCTACTTGCCGGTGCTTATATACGGTCTTGCCTACAATGCAAGTTACCGCAGTATGAGCATAGAGAACAGAAAAATAGAGCTAAAAAGCAATAATCAAATCTTAAGCAACAGAATAAGCTCTAATCTGTATCTAAGCCAATATGATAATACGGCAGCCATAGATTCGAGCATAGAGGCTTTGGCAGATGCGTATAATGCAAGAATACTTGTAGTAGATAAGAATTTTAAGATAGTAAAAGACAGTTTCAACATAGCCATGGGTAAGTATAGCGTGGCAAATGATACCATAAAGGCATACAAGGGTGAAACCACCAATGTATATGACAGCGAGAAGGAATACATAAGTCAAGCCTTCCCCATACATTCCAATGCGGATGAAAAAATCATAGACGGAGTACTTTTGGTAAGAGCTTCCACGAAAGATATAACACAACTTGTAGATGCCAATAGTAACAGATTGCTTGTATTTAACCTTATAATTCTTTTGTCTATAATAATTATAAGTATTTATCTTTCGGGTTTTATAGAAAGACCTTTTATTTCCCTGCTTAATTCATTAAATAAGATAAGCAACGGCAATATAGATACAAAAATAGAAGCCAACAGTTATACGGTAACAAGAGATATATCGCAAAATATTAATTCCACCTTGGAAAAGCTTAAGGCGGTTGATAAGTCAAGGGAGGACTTTGTGGCAAATGTTTCTCATGAGCTTAAGACGCCCATTACTTCTATAAGAGTGCTTGCCGACAGTATTATGTCTATGGAAGATGTACCGACAGAGCTTTACAAGGAATTTATGAATGATATTTCGGATGAGATAGACAGGGAGTCAAAGATCATAGATGACCTTTTATCACTTGTAAAGATGGATAAGGCGGAAACAGTCCTTAATACGGAGGAAGTGGATATTAATCTTTTGATAAAACAAATACTCAAAAGATTAAGACCTATAGCTGCCGCTAAGAAGGTTGAGATAATATATGAAACTATAAGAGAGGTTGTAGCTGAGGTTGACGAGACTAAGCTGAGTCTTGCAATTACCAACCTTGTGGAAAATGCTATCAAATATAATACTGAAGGCGGCAGCGTCAAGGTAAGCCTTGATGCCGACCATAAGTTCTTTTATATAAAGGTAAGCGACACCGGTATAGGTATACCGGAGGCGGAGTACGAAAGCATATTTGAAAGATTTTATCGTGTGGATAAGGCAAGGTCGAGAAGTACCGGAGGTACGGGACTTGGACTTTCCATTACTAAAAATATAATCTTAAAGCACAAGGGTATTATAAAATTAAGCAGTAAAGAAGAGGAAGGTAGTACATTTACCGTAAGAATACCTCTTAATTACATAGTGGAGAACAGGAGTGAAAAATAAACTTATATATTTATTGTTAAGCCTAAGTTTCATACTTCTTGCTGCCTGTGCCAAGAAGGAAGAAGAGACTTTGGGAAGGGGAGAATACAATATTTACTATCTTAATTCTTCAGGTACGGAGCTTAGTAAGGTAAAGTATGAGGCCGAGAGTGCGGAAAGAGATGAGCTTATAGATGAGCTTGTTACCGAGATGATGAATGTTCCCGGAGACAAGGAAGTCATATCTGCATTTGACGATAAGGTGGCTTATGAAAAGCATGAGCTTAGAGAAGATGTGGTATATTTGTATTTTGATTCAAACTACAGCTTGATGAAGCCTTATAAGGAGATACTTACAAGAAAAGCCATAGCCAATACCTTGGAGCGTGTAAAAGGTATTAAATTTATAGGTATCTATGTAGATGATCAGCCGCTTGTAGATGTACTTGGCGAAGTGGTTCCGCTTTTTTCTTCAAGCGATTTTATTGACGGAATTACCAATGTCAATGCATACCAGAAGGTAAAGTTAAAGCTTTATTTTGCTTCGGAGTCGGGAGAGGGTCTGGTAGAAGAGGACAGGTCGCTTTTTTATGATATAAATACTCCCTTGGAGAGGCTTGTACTGGAACAGCTTATACAAGGACCCAATTCAAAAAATGCAAGAGCTACCATACCCTATGACACAGGTATTATAAATACTTATATAGATGAAAATATATGCTATATAAACTTTGATGATGCCTTCCTTAAGCAAAACCTTGGAGTCAGAGAGGATGTTGCCATATATTCCATAGTTAATTCGATACTTGAGATCAATACGATCAATAAGGTGAAGATTTTGGTAAACGGCTCATCCAATGTGATGTATAAGGATGTGCTTAATTTGGATACGGTATTTGAAAGAAATTTGGATTATCTGGAGAAAGATTAAATTAAAGATTATAGGTATATTTTACGGCTATATAAGCATTTAGAATATACTTGTTATTATTTTTAGAATATGTTATTATACACTTAACAAGACGCTTAGGAGGGTGGTGCATCACCCCTCTAGTGATAGTTATATAAAAATAGCCCTATTCTCTAGACAAGGCGGGGCTATTTTTTACTTCGTAAATTCAAAATAGCAACTATGAGTATAGAACACTGAACTATTAAGCTTAGCAATTCGTAATCACTCATATTATCACCCTCTTACAAGACTAAGAGAGGTGATATACACCGTCTGCCTAAGCGCCTTACTAAATGCATAAATAATAATCAATTTACAAGTCTGTAATTCTTTGCTTTTATAATAACACGCCTTATTAAACAACACAATCAAAAAGCATTAACAGTGTCAAATAATAGCGAACCCCTAAAATAAAGTGAAAACATAGTAAAATCAATTATTTGGAGAAAAATCAAATGAAAAGACCGCCGGTATTATTTTTTGCAGCTTGCGTACTTGGAGAGTTGGCAGCTATGAAAAGCCTTTTAATAGCTGTAATATTGGTAGTATTTATAACAATAAGCTTTGTTATATTGAGTAAAACGAAAGTTATAAGTTCTTATATCAAGAAATATAAAGGCTTGATATGCATAGCTATACTTATGTATTTTTTAGCTGTCTGTGCTGTGGGCATAGACAGTTATAAGAGTGCTTTGGATAAAGAGCTTGAGGCAAAGGTTGATAAAAAAATAGAAATTATTGCTATAATAAACTCAATAGAGGAAAAAGAAGAGTTTGCCTTACTTGGTCTTGATAAGATTGTAGCCTATGTGCCTTTGGAAGAGGTCGGTAAAATAAAAATAGGCTACAAGGTAGCTTTAAGCGGTACCTTATCAAAGCCTCAAAGAGCAAGCAATGAGGGCGGATTTGATGCTTACAGCTATTATAAATCAAAGCATATAGACTATATATTAAAAGTAAAAAATATAGAGATAAAAGAAAAAAGCACCAATGTATTTAAAGAATACCTGTATACAATAAAAAAAGTGCTGAGAAAAAGGGTGCTTGACTTATATGACGAAGACTGTGCAGGTATTATATCCGCAGCCCTTTTGGGAGATAAGCAGGATTTAAGCGAGGATATATATGATATGTATAGGAAAAGCGGAATAGCCCATCTTTTAGCCATATCAGGTCTTCATATATCCATACTTGGGCTTAGTCTTTATAAGTTACTTAGGGAAAGGCTTAAATTAAGCTTTATAAGCTCTGCACTTACGGTATCCGGCTTTGTATATCTATACAGTATTTTTACCGGTTCAAGTATAAGCGTAATAAGGGCGGCAGGTATGCTTGTGTTATTTTGTATAGCTCAGGTGCTCGGAAGAACTTATGACCTATGCTCTGCCGCCTGTATCTTAGGTATAGTCAATCTTTTGTATTCGCCCTACACTCTATATCAGGGGGCATTTCAACTTTCTTATATGGCAGTTTTTTCTATAGGGCTTGTAGCCGCAAAAATCATAAAAAGATACAAAATAAAATCCTTTTTTCTACAGTCTTTTATAGTAAGCAGTGTTGTGAGTATATATACTCTGCCTATTATTCTTTATTTCTTCTACAGTTTTTCACCCTACAGCATAATTCTTAATATGCTAGTAATCCCCCTTATGAGTTTTATTATTTATTTTGCTGTTACAGCCCTGTTATTTTTCGGGCTTATACATTCGATAAGTATAGTTTGTGTAAGACTTAGCAGCCTTATACTTGAAATTTATCTTATTTTGATAAGAATTTGTGAAAAGCTGCCGGCTTATAAGCTTTTGATGGGTAGAGCATCTTTGTGGCAGCTTGTCTTATATTATGCTATTATAACCGTGTGCTTTTTTGTATTGATTTATGCCAAAGGTTTATCCGGTAGTAAAAGAGGCTGCAAATGTAAGGCTTGCTGTATAAAAATCGGAATTTATTTGACCTGCTGTTTTTTAAGTGTATTTATTTTACAAAAAATAAGGACTAAGTACAGTGTTATAAAGTTTATAGATGTGGGGCAGGGAGACGGCATTTATATAAGTGCGGGAGCTAAGAATATACTTATAGACGCAGGAAGCACAAGTAATAAAAAGGCGGGAAAGTATGTGCTTCAACCTTTTTTGGAAAGCCAGAGAGTAGGAGAGCTTGATTGTGTGTTTTTAACTCATGCAGATTTAGATCATACCAATGCTCTTATGCATCTTATAAAAGAAGATATCATTAAGGTTAAAATGATATATTTGCCCATACTTGCATTAAATGATGAGTCTTATAATTATATTACGGAGCCGGCAGCCCAAAAGAAAATAGCTGTAAAATATATCGGAAAAGGTGATATAATTAATATTGATGAAAATATAAGTCTAACCTGCATATCACCAAGCAGGGAAAATGCTACTGATGACAGCAATGAGAAAAGTATAATGCTTATCTATAAGGAAAATAATTTTAAAGCGGTATTTACAGGTGATGCAGGTAGGTGGAGCGAGGAGTTTTTATTAAAGGATGAAACTGTAGCGGCTATGTTAAAGAACAGTACTTTGTTAAAGGTGGGGCATCACGGCTCTTTTACCGCAAGCAGTGAAGAGTTTATAGACTGCGTACTGCCAAAGTATGCCGTACTTTCGTATGCTAAGAATAACAGGTATAATCATCCGCATAGAGAAACCGTATATCGACTTGAAAAGCACAATATTAAAAGCTATCATACAGCAGTATCGGGGCAGATAAATTTTAAGATCAAGAATAATAAATTGTATATCAGTGAATATTTACAAAATTAAGTTACAGTTTAGATGGGTAATTCATCTTCGTCAAAACTAAAAGTATTTAGCTCTTATTTATAAATTAGGCGAAGATGAATTTCGGCAGCAAACTGTTATAAGTATATGTCTACTATCTTAACTATAACAAGACTAACGGAGAAAGTTATGAAAGTACTAAATGAAGATATAAAATCAGGAAAGTTTAAGTCCTTGTACCTGCTTTGCGGTACTGAAAAATTCCTTGTACTCAGTTACAAGAAAAGACTTAAAAAAGCCATAGTTCAAGATGATATGAATTACAGTTTTTTTGAGGGCAAGCAAATAGAAGAAAAGGAGCTGATGGATACAATAGCCACCCTGCCTTTTTTTGCGGAGTCCAGATGTATCATAGTGGAAGACAGTAATTTATTTAAATCAGCATCGGATGCATTTATTAACTTTTTGGATACTATTCCAAAAAGCAGCCATGTTATTTTTATAGAAGAAGAGGTTGATAAAAGATCAAAGTTATATAAAAAAGTAAAGGAGCTTGGCTATATAGCAGTATTTGATACGGTTGAGAGAAGGGAGCTCAGAAACTGGGTAATAGGATTCGTTAAAAGGTATAATAAGGAGATAAGTCCCTACAGTGCAGAGCTTATACTTGACTATGTGGGAACTGATATGAACAGGCTTAGTACAGAGCTTGAAAAGCTTATTTCATTTGCAGGTGATAAGGGCTTAATAGAAAAATCCGATATAGAGAGTATTGTAAGTGAGAGCCTGCAAAATAAAATATTTGAAATGATCAATGCAATAGTGGTAAGAAATACGGACAGGGCAATGGATATATACGAGGACTTGCTTGCCTTAAAAGAAGCACCGCTTAAGGTTATAAGTTTGATTGCCGGACAGTTTCATCAATTACTCAGTATTAAGGATATGCTTGCTGACGGGATAGGAAAAAAAGAAATAGGAGCGAAACTTAAACTTGCGGACTATGTGCTGAGCAAGCTTGTAAAACAGTGCCAAGGTTTTGACAGAAAAAGGTTGTATGCGTATTTTAATAAGTGCATAGAGTTGGAATATGATGTTAAAAGGGGTTTGATAGGAGATAGGCTGGCACTGGAAATAATTATAGTGGGAGATTAAAGCGGCATTTTGTTAGCCTAAGCATTGAAGTATTTATAGTATGGTACTAAAAAAGACTGTAGGAAGCAAGTTTGCCATCTACAGTCTTTGAAAATTTTTTATTGATTATGCAATTGCATTAACAGCCTTGGTAAGTTTTGAAACCTTACGAGCAGCGTTGTTTCTGTGGTATACACCCTTGCTCTTAGCCTTGTTGATAGCTGAAACAGCCTCACGAAGCTTAAGTACAGCGTCTTCCTTGTTGCCTGCTGTTATAGCAAGCTCCACCTTCTTGGATGCTGTCTTAACCTTAGATCTTATTGACTTGTTTCTTGCTGCTCTTAATTCGGCTACGAGTATTCTTTTCTTAGATGACTTAATGTTTGCCACTTGCTTTCCCTCCTGATAAAAAATAAAATTCAATGTAGTTATTAGTGTCACAAGGAAATCCTTGCTGCAGTAAACTGCATTTACAGATATTACATCGAATCATGGACACGGACAGCTCGATGTAAACATACTGCATTATTTTAGAGTATTTATACTTGATTGTCAAGTGTTTAAAGCTCAAAGACTTTTAAGATTCCAGCTCATCATAGGCTTTTTTCAGTCTTTCCATAGCTTCTTTAAGTGTTGCTTTGGGGCAGGCTATGTTAAATCTTTCAAAGCCTTTGCTTGCCTCACCGAAGATACTGCCCTTATTAAGCCATAGTTTTGCTTTTTTCTCTATAAATTCATCTCTTTTTGCATCATCAAGTCCCAGCTCTCGCATATCGACCCATATAAGATAAGTTCCTTCAGGCTCTATCATATGAATTTTAGGCATATTTTTTTGTATAAACTCCCTCATAAAGGTTATGTTCTCATTAAGGTAAACCAAAAGATCATCAAACCATGCACCGCCGCTCTTATATGCAGCCTTTGTTGCAGCTATGCCCATCATATTAGGCTGTGAGTAACCGGCTTTTTCTATGGTACTTTGGTATAGCCTTTTTAGCTCTTTATTTTTTATAAAAATATTGCAGTTATGGAGTCCGGCAAGGCTGAAACTTTTGCTTGCAGAGGTTGCAAGTATTGTATTGTCCTCAAATTCCTTACTTAAAGAAGGAAAAACAAAGTGTTTATTATCCCCGTATACAAAGTCGCAGTGTATCTCATCACTGAATACAAGTACCTTGTGCTTTAAGCAAATATTTCCGAGTTTAAGCAGTTCTTCCTCAGTCCAAACTCTTGAAACCGGATTGTGAGGACTGCAAAGTATGAACATTTTTACATTTTCGGAAACTATTTTCTTCTCAAAATCATCAAAATCTATACGGTATTTGCCGTTTTCTATATATAGAGGATTTTCAACCAATTTTCTATCATTCCTAAGTATTGCATCATAAAAAGGATAGTAAACCGGAGTTTGTATGATAATGGCATCCCCCTTTGAAGTAAAGCTCTGTACTGCAGCGGCTATGGCATAAACTATGCTCGGTGCTTTAATAAGAGCCTCTTCGCAAAGCTCATACTGGTGCCTTGAGTGAAACCAGTTATAAACCGCTTCAAAGTAATCCGACTTGGTGTCGGTATAGCCATATACACCATGATCTATAAGTTTTTGTAAAGCCTTACTTATCTCAGGTGCAGCCTTAAAATCCATATCCGCAATCCACATAGGTAAGAGATCATCACTTTTGCCTCTTTCCTTGGCAAAGTCGTATTTTAGGCAATCGCTTCCCCTTCTGTCGATAATTTCATCAAAATTATATATCATACTGTCCTCCTTGTAAGTATTATAAAAATTCGTTAACGGTTTATTCTAAGCAAGTGCCTGTTCCAAGTCCTTTATAAGGTCATCCGCATCTTCAAGCCCTACCGAGAGTCTTAGGAATCTGTCATTGATACCCAGTCGTTCTCTTACCTCAACAGGTACATCACCATGGGTCTGTATCATAGGATAAGTCATAAGACTTTCAACACCGCCAAGACTCTCCGCATAAGAGATAAGCTTTATTTTCTCAAGTGCCTTTTTGGCAGTATCCGCATTGTCGGTAACAAATGATATCATACTTCCAAAACCTGATGCCTGCTTTAGGTGTATATCATGCCCCTTATGCTCCTTAAGACCTATATACATAAGTTTGCTTACCTTGGGATGGTTTTTTAGAAACGCAGCTATCTTCATAGCGTTTTTTTCCTGTCTTTCAAGTCTTACACCTAAAGTCTTTATACCTCTTAGTATAAGGTAGGAGTCAAAGGCGGAAAGGGAAAGTCCCAAAGTCTTATAGGTAAACCTCATTTTTTCGGAAATATTTTTATCCTTAACGGAGATAAATCCTGCCAAGGTATCGTTATGACCGCCTAAAAATTTCGTAGCGCTATGTAAAACTATATCGGCTCCAAGCTCCAAAGGTCTGCAAAAATAAGGTGATAAAAAGGTATTGTCAATTATAAGCAGTAAATTATGCTTTGAAGCTATTTCCTTCATCTGGTGCAGATCGGTTACAAGCATGGTAGGGTTGCTGGGGGTTTCTATAAAAAGTGCCTTGGTATTGCTCTTTATACTTTTCTCAACCAAATCGGCATCAGAGCTGTCTACATAGTCAAAGCTTATACCTTTTTCCTTGCCTACCGTATTAAAAATTCTTACCGAGCCGCCGTAGAGGTCTTCTGAGCAGATTATATTATCCCCGTCTTTAAAAAGGTCAAGCATTAGAGTGATGGCAGCCATACCTGAATTACAGGCTATGCTGTCATAGGCATTTTCAAGCCCTTTCATAACCTTCTCAAGCTCCGCTCTGGTAGGGTTGCTTTCCCTTGAATAATCGTAGCCGGTGCTTTCGCCTATACCCGGATGGGCAAAGGTTGCCGCTTGGTATATGGGTACTGTTATAGCACCGAAGGGGTGGTCTTTATCTGAATTGTCATGACAGTGTATGCATAAAGTATTAATGTTATAAGACATATTTAGTCCCTCCATTAGGTATTAATTATTTAAGAATCCCTTGCCTATTATTTCACTTGAAGAAGTGATGATTATAAAGGCATGAGGCTCGTTTTTTTTGACAAAGTTTCTTAACTTTAAGGCTTCCATTCGCTTCATGGTAGAAAGTATTATAGTTTTATTCCTATGTGCAAATGCACCCTGTGCCTCGTAAGTGGTTGCCGAACGATGCAGCTTGTTAATTATGTATTCGCATATTATATCAGGTTCTTCACAAATAATAGTAAAACATTTGCAGGTATTAAAATTTTCTATAAAGCTGTCTATGATAATAGACTTACAGCTAAGTCCCAAGAAAGACAGCAGGGCAGTCTTAGGGCTGAATATGAAGAAGGATATAAGTATGGCTATAAAGTCCGCAAGAAAAAGCATGGCACCTATATTAAGCGAAGTATATTTCTTGATTATCATGGCAACTATATCGGTTCCTCCGCTTGAAGCTCCTATATTAAAGAGTATGGCTGAGGCGATTCCGGGTATAATAATTGCAAATATAAGCTCAAGCAAAGGCTCATCTGTAAGCGGCTTGCTGATATGAAAATACTTTTCAAACAAACTGATGCTTAATGATAAAAGAAGGCTTGCATATACGGTCTTTATACCGAATTTCTTTCCTATAGTAACAAAACCCAGTATTAAAAGTACTATATTGGCTATGTTGATAAAAGTGGAATTGGAAAGATGTGTAAGCCGGCTTACAACTGTTGCATAGCCGGTTATTCCGCCAAAAGAAAAGTTATTCGGGAACTTAAAAACACAGGTTCCGACTGCCATAAAAAGGATACTTACGGTAATTATGGTATACTCTATAATAGTTGTTTTTAACTTGGATCTACTTTTTAACAGTGTGTCTAACATCTAATATACTCATCTTTCTTGCTTGATAAAATAAGAACTAATATGCTATACTTTTGCTACTTGATAAGATAAGCAGCAGCTTTTATTTATCGGTTCATTTTAATTTTCATTACCTATAACTATAACCCATATGGTGATTATAGGCAATAAAGATTGATGTATTTTTTTTAAGTGGCAGCAGTTTGCTTATGCAAAGACCAATAATAAGCTCTGTAGAATTATGAGTTTGATAAGTGATGAATTGCATAACCGAATTGTTGACAACAAGGAAGGAGTAATATTATGAAAAAAACTTTACTTACAACTTTATCGACATTTGCCTTGATGGCACTTCTTGGTGCCTGTGTACCTTCAAGTACAGAGTCTACTGCTGCAAAAGAAGGTGATTCAAGTGCAGCAAGTGTAGAAAGCACTGCCGCACAAACGGGTGAAAGCAGCAAAACGGTAGACGAAAATCTTCCTAAGATAGGAGTTATACAACTTGTAGACCATACTTCACTCAATATAATCTACGATGCATTTTCCAAGGAACTTGTGGAGCTTGGTTATAAAGACGGGGAAAATGTTATTATAAACTTTAAGAACGCTCAGGGAGATATGGCTAATCTTCCTACTATAGTACAAAGCTTTGAGGCTGATAAGCAGGATGTGGTAGTAGCAATTACAACTCCGGTTGCACAGGCGGCTATGTCTCTTACCGCAAGTACTCCTGTAATCTTTTCCGCAGTAACCAATCCGGTTGAAGCAGGAGTAGTGTCCGACCTTAATACTATAGACAAGGGTATGACAGGAACTACGGATGCGGTAAATGTTGATAAGATCATGGATCTTGCAATGACTATAAGCAAAGATGCAAAGACTGTAGGATATATATATAATCCGGGAGAGGATAATTCGGTAAGTAACCTTGCGGCATTAAAAGAGTATGCAAGCAGTCATGGACTTACAATAGAAGAGGCAAGTATTTCAAGCAGTGTAGACTTACAAAGCGCAGCATCTTCTTTAGCTGAAAAGGTGGACATTTTCTTTGTTGCCAATGATAATACCGTTGCCGAGTCAATGCCGGTACTTGTTAAAGTTGCCAATGATGCAAAGAAGCCTTTATATGTAGGTGCGGACTCCATGGTTATGGACGGAGGTTTTGCAACTGTAGGTATAGATTATACCGATCTTGGTAAGGAGACCGCCCGAATGGTCGATCAGGTACTTAAGGGCAAGAAAGTTGAAGAAATGCCTGTAAAGGTGTTTAAGGATGATTTGTATACCTATATCAATACAGATACTGCAAAGACTATAGGTGTTGAAATTCCTGAAAGTATACTTTCAGATGAAAAATTCGTAGAAATTAAGAATAAAAAATAGTTAGAGGGAGAGTATATGGCTTTATCTACATTTCTGGGCAGTATAGAGCTTGGATTAATATTTGCCATTTTATCATTGGGGCTTTTTATAGTATTTAGAATTTTGGACTTACCGGATCTTACCGTAGACGGAAGTTTCGTTACAGGACTTGCCTACACTGCGGTATGGTCAAAGGCACAAAATCCGCTGTTGGGTATATTTTTCGGAGTGCTGGCAGGAGCCTTGGCAGGTATAGTTACCGGAATTTTACATACAAAACTTAAAATACACGCTATTTTAGCAGGAATATTAACTATGACGGGACTTTACTCCATAAATCTTATGATCATGGGAGGGAAACCGAGCATATATTTTTACGGAGAAAAGACTATATTTACCCCTTTTGAAAATAAGTTGTTCTTAGCAGGTTATGATATGGGGAAACTTTTGTTTCTGGCTGTTTTAGTGACGCTTATAGTTGTAGTAATGTACCTGTGCCTAAAGACACAACTTGGACTTTCTCTTAGAGCTACAGGAGATAATGAGGCTATGGTAAGAAGTTCAAGTATCAACACCGATGTAATGAAGATACTGGGCTTTACCATATGTAATATGTTGGTTGCCTTATCCGGTGCGGTATTTACTCAATACAGTGCCGGAGGTACTACAGGTTACGGAGTAGGTATGCTGGTACTTGGACTTGCAAGCATAATTATAGGAGAGACCGTACTGCCAAGAAGAGGTATGCTAAGTCACCTTATAGCGGTAGTTGTGGGAGCTATAGTATATAGATTTATAATTACCGTAGCTTTTCAACTGGGACTTCCGGCGGACAGCCTTAAACTTTTCAGTGCTATGATAGTAATACTTGCCCTGTCGGTTCCGGTTGTAAAAACATCCCTAAGGAGGTTTAAAAAGCGTGCTTAGTATAAAAGATTTGAGGGTTGTATTTAATAAGGGGACAAACAATGAAAAGGTCGCTTTGGACGGTATTGATCTTGAGCTTTCAGACGGAGACTTTGTAACTGTCATAGGAAGCAACGGGGCAGGTAAGAGTACCTTGCTTAATGCCATAGCGGGCAATATAGAAATAGAAAGCGGCAGTATAATAAATAACGGTGTGGATATAAGCTATATGAAGGAGTACAAGAGAGCAAGATTTATAGGAAGGCTCTATCAGGATCCTCTAAAGGGTACAGCTCCGCATATGACTATAGAAGAGAATCTGGGTCTAGCCTACAGTAGGGGTAAAAGGCTTAGATTCGGATTTGGTGTAAGAAAGTCGGACAGACAGTTTTTTAAGTCTGCCTGTGCAGGACTTAACCTCGGACTTGAGCATAGGCTAAAAAGCGAGGTGGGACTTCTTAGCGGAGGTCAAAGACAGGCACTGACCCTTCTTATGGCAACCTTGGAAGTGCCGGAACTTTTGTTACTTGACGAGCATACAGCGGCACTTGACCCTAAAACAAGTGAGCAGATCATGAAGATAACCAAGGAAATAGTGGAAGGCAATAAGATAACAACTCTTATGATCACTCATAACATACAAAATGCCTTGGAATACGGCAATAAGACCCTGGTTATGTCAGGCGGCAGGATACTGACCATACTGGGGGAAGAAAGAAAGGATATGGATATCTCGGATATTATGAAGCTTTATGCGGCTAATCATGATAGTTTGAGTGATAAATTTATTCTCTCATAAAATGGTGGTATGTTAGCAACATAAACAATAATGCTTATAAAAAACTCCTTATAATTCCATCATATTCATTTGATGGCTAAATAGTCAGAAACACTCCCTATTTCAATCATACTCGCAGTACTGTTAATAAAGTTTCGACA
>ERZ773073.43-NODE-43-length-66225-cov-8.343026_pt1 | contig 66225 bp, 49 predicted proteins | sample MGYA00580616_ERZ773073 | MGnify/ENA primary metagenome ERZ773073 (study PRJEB29015, sample SAMEA2737960) | human oral metagenome | biome: human oral; feature: human-associated habitat; material: dental | place: China | collected 2131 ...
GGATAAGAGGAATACTCGCGATAAGGCGAAGGGCTTGTGTATCACTTCGGAGAGGCATATCGGGGAGCTGGGTGTGCGATGCCTTAGCACTCTAAATAGAGGATAGGACTCGCGGCAACAGTCTCCATTTAAAGTAGCAGCTATTGATAGGGTAAATGAAGGAATAGCTCAAGCTTATTAAAATGAGTGTCTAATGAGTGAACCATCTGATTCTCTTGCTGTTTTCTAACTGAAAGTCACTTTTCGGATTCTTGGTTGACTTGCTAAAAGACGCATTTTAGACTCAAAATGAGATACAAATTCTCTTAAAATTGGGTCTGAGGAGCGGTGAAAACTCGTCTGAAGGGGCTGCGGTGTGATGGGATTTGTGCGTAATGCATATCTTTGTATAGTCAATATGACAATACGGAGGGTTAATGCGGATTATTTTCCCTTATTAGAGCATGGAGATCCTCCTGAATCACGGCGCATAAGCCTGTAGTAGTGCTACTCCTGAATGCTAAGATGGAAGTGCTGCCGAGGCGCTGCAAAAATAGAAGATCAAATAAGTATCTAAATAGAATACAGTTATGGCTAAACTCAAGAAAGAAGAACTGCTGGATATGTACCGCATGATGGAGGACATCCGCAACTTCGACAACAAGGTCAACCAGCTGGTGCGTCGTGGGGAAGTCCCTGGTATGACGCACTTCTCCGTGGGCGAAGAAGCTGCTAACGTCGGTGCTATCGCTGGTCTGGAGAAGGGCGACCTCATTACCTCCAATCACCGTGGCCACGGTCAGAGTATCGCTATGGGCATTGACCTGAATGGTATGATGGCTGAGATCATGGGTAAGGCAAATGGTGTCTGTAAGGGGAAGGGCGGCTCGATGCACATCGCTGATGTCGACGCCGGCAACCTCGGCGCCAATGGGATCGTCGGTGGCGGTATGGGTATCGCTATCGGTGCAGCCCTCACTCAGAAGATGAAGAACACGGGTAAGATCGTCGTATGCTGCTTCGGAGACGGCGCTACCAACGAAGGATCTTTCCATGAAACGCTGAATATGGCAGCCATCTGGAATCTCCCTGTGATCTTCTATTGTATCAATAACGGCTATGGCATCTCTACGCCTATCAGCTCTGTGATGCGTACGAAGCATGTCTATGAGCGTGCTGCCGCCTATGGTATCCCAGGCGTCTTCATCGAAGATGGTAATGACCTCTTAGCTGTACGTGAGACGATGGATAAGGTGATCAAGGATGTACGTGCTGGTAAGGGTCCTGTCCTGGTCGAAGCCATCTCCTATCGCTGGTACGGTCACTCAACCTCTGACCCTGGTAAGTATCGTACTAAGGAAGAGGTAGATGAGTGGAAGAAGAAGGATCCTATCCTCAAGTACCGCAACTACCTGCTTGATAAGAAGCTGGCTAAGGCCGAGGAGCTCGATGCTATCGAATCCGCGAGCCACAAGGCTATTGATGCCGCTGTCGAGTATGGTCGTAAGGGACCTGAGCCCGCTCCCGAGTCGGCCTTCGAAGATATCTTCACTGAATAGGCCACTACTCTTCACTAACCCTAAGAAAAAGAATAGACTATTATGATAGAAGGACAAGAAACAAAGGTGATGTCCGTACGTGACGCCATCATCGAAGCGATGAGCGAAGAGATGCGTCGCGATGAGAACGTCTTCCTTATCGGTGAAGATGTCGGCGTCTATGGTGGTGACTTCGGTACCTCAGTAGGTATGCTGGAGGAATTCGGTAGTGAGCGTGTACGTGACACGCCTATCTCCGAGAACGCTATCTCGGGTTGTGCTGTCGGTGCTGCTCTGACGGGGATGCGTCCTATCGTCGACGTGACCTTTATGGACTTCATCGTGTACATGATGGACAACATCGTAAACCAGGCTGCTAAGACCCGCTATATGTACGGTGGTAAGGGTTCTGTGCCCGTTGTCTTCCGCTGTGCTGCTGGTTCGGGTCTGGGCTCTGCTGCTCAGCACTCTCAGAGTCTCGAATCATGGTTCTGCCACATCCCAGGTCTCAAGGTCGTAGCTCCAGGTACCCCTGCAGATGTCAAGGGTCTGCTGAAGGCCGCTATCCGTGACAACAACCCTGTGATCTTCCTTGAGTACAAGGCTCAGTACAACATGAAGGGTGAGGTACCTACCTCTCCTGACTTTGTCCTGCCTATTGGCAAGGCTGATATCAAGCGCGTCGGTAAGGACGTCACCGTGGTTACCTATGGCCGTATGCTGGAGCGCGTCCTCAAGGCTGCTGACAAGGCTGCTGAGAAGGGTATCGAGGTCGAAGTGGTTGACCTCATGACGCTGGCTCCGCTGGATCGTGAGACGATCATTGAGTCTGTCCGCAAGACAGGTCGTGTACTCCTCGTAAACGATGCTCACAAGACGGGTGGTTTCCTCGGTGAGATCGCAGCTTCTATCGCTGAGAGCGGTGCCTTCGACTATCTCGATAGCCGCATCCTGCGTCTGGCTGCTGAGGATATCCCTACGCCTTACAACCACTCTCTCGAGGTCGCTATGCTCCCCGATGTTGACCGCATCCTGAAGTATATCGAGCGCCTCTACGACAAGCGCTAATCGTCGCACACGAAGATACTATCCGCGTATAGCCCTCTACCCCAATCACAGGTGAGGGCTATACGTCATAAGAATAATCTGAATATGGGAAATGATAAACTAAGAGCCACACCTGCAGCTCGCTCATTGGCTCACCGCATGGGAGTCGACCTGAATGCGATCGCAGGCTCTGGCTACAAGGGGCGTATCCACGCTGAGGACGTAGCTGAGTTCAGCTATGAGAAGGCGGGGGGTATCACTCCTCTGGCTAAGAAGATCGCTGATGCTTTTGGCGTCGATACCTCTACGATTAAGGGGACGGGCTTCCGAGGGAAGATCACGCGATCAGATGTAGCTGCTGTCCTTGGAGATCGCTATTACCCCAACCTCGAGGGGATCATCGATCCCTTCACGCAGGATAAGCCTGCTGCTCCTGCCGCCGCTTCAGCTGCAGCATCGGCAGCTACTCCCGCTACTTCAGCTCAAGCTCCTGCACCTGCTGCCTCTGCAATCGCCGCCGCTCCAGGTGAAGTCGAGATCGTACCGATGAACATGATGCGTCGCGTCATCGCTAAGCGTATGGCAGATAGCTACTTCTCAGCTCCTACCTTCGTCCTGAACTATGAGGTCGATATGTACGAAGCTACGAAGCTCCGCAAGCAGCTCCTCGAGCCTATCAAGGAGAAGACGGGCAAGAAGCTCACTGTCACGGATATCATCTCCATCGCTGTCGTGCGCACGCTGATGAATCACCCCTATATCAATGCTTCACTCTCTGCTGATGGCTCACAGATCGAGCTTCACAACTATGTGAACCTCGCTATGGCAGTCGGTATGGATGAAGGCCTTCTGGTGCCTGTCGTTCATGGGGCAGAGAAGCTAGGTCTCGTAGACCTGATGCTCCGTCTCAAGGACATCACCGAGCGTGCTGTTGGCAAGAAGCTTACGCCGCAGGATCAGGAAGGTAGCACCTTCACCATCTCCAACCTGGGGATGTATGGTGTCGAGTCCTTCACCTCGATCATCAACCAGCCTAACTCCGCTATCCTCTCCATCGCAGGGACGAAGGAAATGCCCGTCGTGCGCAACGGTGAGGTCGTCATCCGCCCCATTATGAAGATGAGCTTGACCAGCGACCACCGTGTCATCAACGGTCTTGGCGCAGCTAAGTTCATGCAGGAGCTGAAGGCTACCCTGGAGTCTCCACTCCCTCTCCTCGTTTAAATCAACCACTCGAACCACAAAAGAAGATCCTAAATAGATATGGCAACAGAGATCATCATGCCCAAGACGGGCTTAGATATGACCGAAGGTGAGATCGTCAGCTGGCGCAAGAACGAGGGAGACCCCGTACAGGCTGGTGAAGTCCTCCTCGAAATCATGACCGACAAGACGAGCATGGAGCTCGAAGCTGAAGCTTCGGGTGTGCTCCTCAAGATCACTCACCAGGCTGGTGAGACGGTACCCATCGCCGAAGTGATTGGTTACATCGGTGAAGCTGGCGAAAGCCTTGAGACCGTCCGCACGAAGGATGAGATCGTACCTGAAAAGCAGGAAGGTCCTAAGCACGAAGGTGCTGCACTTCCTCTGGTACACCTCGAAGGCTCCTACCACCTCTGCGTCATCGGTGGTGGCCCTGCTGGCTACGTAGCTGCTATCCGTGCTGCACAGCTCGGTGCTAAGGTCGCTATCGTTGAGAAGGCTGAGTTCGGTGGTACCTGCCTCAACAAGGGTTGTATCCCTACCAAGACGTTCCTTCGCAACGCTGAGATCCTCGACGGTGTAGCACAGGCTGCAGCTCGTGGTATCAACTTCGCTGACACCAGCTTCTCTGTCGATATGAAGAAGCTCGTCTCTTACAAGAACAGCGTAGTAAAGAAGCTTACGGGTGGTGTCTACTCGCTGCTTAAGAGCAACGGTGTCGAAGTCTTCCGCGGTGTCGGTAAGATCAACCGTGACAAGGATGTCGTCGTCGATGGTAAGGACATCATCAAGGCTGATAAGATCATCCTCGCTGGTGGCTCTAAGGTAGGTCGTCTTCCTATCCCAGGTCTCGATCATCCTGCAGTCCTGACCAGTGACGATATCCTCAGCCTCGAAGAACGTCCCGAAAGCCTCGTCGTCATCGGCGGTGGTGTCATCGGTGTTGAAATGGCTGAAGCCCTCGTATCCCTCGGTACGAAGGTGACGATCATCGAGATGGCTGACTACATCATCCCTGCTCTTGATAAGGAAGTCTCTAAGACGCTCCGTAGCGAACTCGAAAAGCGCGGTATCAAGATCCTGACCGGTGCTGCTATCGAAAAGATCGAAGACCGCTCGGGCAAGCTCGCTGCTATCCTCAAGGATGGTACGGCTATCGAAGCTGAAAAGGCTCTGCTCTCTATCGGTCGTGTGCCTGATCTCGAAGGGGTCGGTGAGATTGAGTTCGAAATCGAGCGCGGTCGCATCAAGGTCGACAAGTTCATGGAGACCAGCGTCAAGGGCATCTATGCTCCTGGTGATGTCAACGGTCTGAAGATGCTTGCTCACACGGCATTCCGCATGGGTGAGGTCGCTGCTGAGAACGCTCTGCAGGGCAACGAACGTGAACTCAAGATGCTCTCCGCTCCCTCAGTAGTCTATACGCGCCCCGAGGTCGCTATGGTCGGTCTGACCGAAGACCAGGCACGTGAGAAGTATGGTGACGTTCGCATCGGTAAGTTCGCCTTCGCAGCTAACGGTCGTGCACTCGCTTCTGGTGAAACGGAAGGCTTCGTCAAGGTCGTTCTTGACAACAAGTACGGTGAGATCCTCGGTATCCACATCATCGGTGCTATGGCTGCTGAAATGATCAGCCAGGCTTCGCTGATCATGGAGATGGAAGCTACCGCTGAGGAAGTCATCGCTACGATCTATGGGCACCCCACCTACTCCGAAGCTCTCTATGAAGCTATCGCTGACGCCCTGGGTCTTGCTATTCACCTTCCCGCTAAGAAGAAGTAACTTCTCGTAGAGCTCTTTGTAGCTCTACGCTCTGATAAGACAAGCCTCCCCACTGCTTCGTATGAAGCGGTGGGGAGGCTTCTTTTTTGTCGAGGGTAGGGGAAAGCATCTTTCTTAGGTGCTGCTATGAAGTGGGCTGTGGATATAGCTACCTGATTATCTGATGGATAAATAGGAGATGTAAGACCATGCGATGATCCTTCTCTGCTAGTTCCTTTTGCGACCAGTACTGGTCGCTGAAGTGAGCAGTACTGGTTGGAATATCGACCAGTACTGGTCAGCGAGTGGAGCAGTACTGGTCACCTCTCGGACTAGTACTGGTTACTTTCCCGACTTCATAGTAGTGCTTTCTGCTGAGGTATTTCTCTCAGCTACTGCACTTCTTAGGGAAGGCTTCTTCTTGGAGGAAAGACGGGGATTCCCCTATGCATCTACCTTCTGAAATATAGCTACCTTTGAGTGTTATAGCGGTGAGAGGCATTATCTTTTGCCTTCCCATATCTACCAGACTAACGACCCCTACAATGATGATAGAGCTACATATTGACTATATCAAGAATGTCAATTACGCACTCCTACACAACCATATCCCTGTCTGCAACAGTATAGAACTCACGAATGTCAGTGAGGAAGACCTGCTGGATATAAGCGTCTCTATTGGGGGGCGCTTTGTCCAAGAGCAGCGCTCTGCTATATATAGTCGTATTGATCGTGGGAGCACGGTACGTATTTCTGATGTCGCTGTTCTCCCCAAGGCTGATGCTTTGCTTGAGCTCTCAGAGCGCGTCATCTCCTCCTTCACTGTACAGATCTATAGCAGGGAAGAAGTCTTGCTTTCGCGGGAGTATGACCTGGAGTTGATGGCATTTGATCAATGGCTGGGGACGCAGATCCTTCCACAGTGTCTGGCCTCTTTTGTGGTGCCCAATCAGCCTGCTGTAGGGCGGATGGTCGTCAAGGCATCAGCTCTCCTCAAGCAGATGACAGGGGCGAGTGCCTTTGTCGAGTATCAAGATGGAGACCCCAATACGGTCGTTGAGCAAGTTAGCGCCATCTTTGCTGCGCTCCATCAAGAAGGGATTATCTACCGCGCAGTGCCTGCCAGCTATGAGGCTATCGGGCAGCGCATCACGCTCTCTGATCAAGTCCTTGAGAGTCATCAGGGGAACTGCATCGAGTTAACTCTCTTGCTGGCCTCTGTGCTGGAGGCGGTTGGGATCAATAGTGGGGTAGTGATCATGCGTGGACATGCCTTCCTCGGTGTGTGGCTCAGTGAAGTGTGCTACCGTCAGAGCATCTGTGATGATGCTTCTTTCTTAGAGAAGGCTTGCTCTGAGGGGATCTCCGAGATGCTTGTACTCGAGTGTACGGAGCTTACTAAGGACTATGCGTCCTTTGAGCATGCACAGGAGATCGCTCGGCAGCATCTCAAGAGGGATAATGAGTTTCAGATGTTCATAGACATAGCTCGCTGCCGCTTGGAGGGTATTATCTCGCTACCAACTCGCCTCAGTGAGGGCGGTACGTGGAAGCTAGCTCCGGAGGAAGCTCCTAAGCATACGGCCTGTGCCATTGAGGCTACTCATCGCACTCGATATGATTTGGATCGTGCCTATGACGATAAGACGGAGGTCAATAAGCTTGATATCTGGGAGCGGAAGCTCTTGGACTTCTCCCTGCGCAACAATTTCCTCAATCTCTCTGTCCGTAGCCGTGCCATACAGTTCATCTCCTTCGATGTCGCTTCCATAGAGGACTACTTGCAGGAGAATACGGAGTATTGCATCCATCCTATTCCTGAGGGAGTCGTACGAGTAGATAGAGAAGAGCGCTTACTTCGCTCCTGTATGATTAGCTCTCTGGAGCCGCTGATTCTAAATGATATCACGAGGCAGAAGCTCTTACATACCTACTACGCTGAGGATGAGACACAGTTGATCCTCAAGAATATCTATCGTCATGCTCGTACGACGAGGGAAGAGACGGGGGCTAATCCGCTCTATCTGGCGATTGGCCTCCTTCGCTGGTATGAGAAGAAGAATAGCCCCCGAGCACGCTATGCTCCGCTTCTTCTCCTACCCGTAGATCTTGTCTATAAGCGTGGGCGCTACTATATCCGTAAGCGAGATGAGGAGATCTCACTCAATATCACCCTCATCGAATATATCCGCCAGACCTACGGCATACGCATCAAGGGGATTGATCCCCTTCCCCGTGATGAGCATGGTGTGGATGTATCCCTCATCTTTGCGCAAGTCCGAGACGCTCTCCGAGAGCAGAGTAAGTGGGATGTCGAGGAGGAGTGTGTCCTTGGGGCATTCTCCTTCAATAAGTACCTGATGTGGCACGATATTCATAATCACCGTGAGGAGCTTCTCTCGCATCCTGTCGTCGCCAGCCTCGTCAGTGGTTCGCTCCAGTGGCAACCTCAGCCTCTGCAGCCGAACTTGGCAGAGGAGGATAAGCATCTGACTCCTGGGAGCATTGCTCTACCTGTACCCGTAGACTCGTCACAGCTATCTGCTGTCTTGGAGGCAGGGCGTGGCTCCTCCTTCATACTCTATGGTCCTCCTGGTACGGGGAAGTCACAGACGATCACGAACCTCATCTCCAATGCGCTGTACCAGGGGCGGCGAGTGCTCTTCGTAGCCGAGAAGATGGCTGCTCTCAGCGTGGTGCAGAGCCGACTTGAGAAGATTGGCCTTGATCCCTTCTGCCTTGAGCTTCACTCCAACAAGGTGACGAAGAAGCATGTCTTGGAGCAGCTGAGCAAAGCTCTGCATGCGGCGAAGATCCGAGAGCCGGAGGAATATGACACCATAGCTCAGAAGCTCTACGAGCGTCGTACGCTGCTGATCCAGTATATGGAGAGCCTTCATGAGGATCGCGAGGGAGCCAAGCTCTCCCTCTACGAATGTATATCGCGCTATGAGTCGTATGAGGTAGAGCCTCTTGAGGTCGCATTGAACGAGCAGCTGGCACATCTTGATGGGGAATTTATCACACACTGCGAAGAGCTGCTTTGTAGCAAGCTCCCCGCAGTACTCAGTGTCACAGGACAGCCCTCGGAGCATCCTCTGGTTGGCTTGTGGCCCACACTTGCCTGCATCCAAGAGCCGCAGACCTTAGCACGTCTCCTTGACGAAGGTGTGACTCTCGCAGGACGCATACAGCGTGCGCGTATTCTCCTTACGGAGATCTTTGGCGCAGATCTGGAGGATAGTGAGCGAAGTCTACGTCTTGGTATAGACCTCCTCTCAGAGATCTCAGCCTCTCCACTGATGCACTCATCTGTCGCTGCTATTGCTTTTGATGAGCATCAGATAGCCCAGTTGCGCTCGATCTGGGAGCATCTGAAGCATCGTGATGAACTCCGTGCCACGCTCACGGCTGACTGCCGTGAGGAGTTCTTAGAGATAGATGCACTGAGCCTCCTACAGGAGTGGAAGGTGATTGAAGACTCTTGGTTCTTACCTCGCTTCTTTGCCTCTCGTAGCTACCTCAAGAAGATGCGCTTCTACGGCGAGAAGCTGCAAGCTCAGACTGTAGCAGGTTATCTGGAGCGTGTGCTTGAGTATCAGAGAGAAGTTAAGCACTGTGCGGGAGAGAGTGGAGGGATACATCAGCTTTTGGGACGTAGCCTTTCTACTGCGGAGCTGGGAAGCCTCTTGGATTACCTCCCTCGTTTGGTGAAGGCTGTAGAGGCTTTTGCTGAAGGGCTACAGCTCTCAGTCTCCGCTACCCGAGAGGCCATTAAGTCTGCTTTCACTGAAGAGCTAAAGCATCAGCTCCCAGGGCTTGATGCTCTCTCCGGTGAATGGGCGCAGTATATCAAGGAGGCAGAGCCTTGGGTATCGTATCAGTTCCCTTCCGATAGCTCCTTCTCTGTGGCGCTCTCTTCGTACTTCTCTCGCTGGCAGACTCATCAGGGGCTGGTCGGGAAGTGGTATAGCTGGATACAGCTGCGTAGCGAACTTTCCTCACAGGGCCTTGATATCGTGATTCGCGAGGCGGAGGCGAAGCGAGTAGATGCAGCGCAGCTTATGCAATCCTTCTTCAAGGGGCTCTATCGTGCCTTAGCCGAGCAGAAGATAGCTCGGAGTGAGCTCCTCTGTACGTTTGAGGGTGAGCTTTTTGACCAGCAGGTGCAGCGCTACAAGGAGTTGACTGCAGAGTTCCAAGAGCTGTCGAAGAAAATGCTCTATGCTCGCTTGTCCAATCAGCTTCCCCATGTCTACGAGGACATAGATAATAGCTCGGAGATCGGACGCCTCAATCGTAATATAGCCAATGGAGGGCGAGGTACTTCAATTCGCCAGCTGCTGGATGATATCCCTAACCTTCTACCGCGCCTCTGCCCTTGTATGCTGATGAGCCCTATGTCGGTGGCACAGTATATAGACTTAGGGGCGGAGAAGTACGACTTAGTGGTCTTTGACGAAGCCTCTCAGATGCCGACCAGTGAAGCTGTAGGAGCTATAGCTCGAGGGAATGCCCTCATCGTGGTAGGAGACCCCAAGCAGATGCCTCCAACGAGCTTCTTCAGTACGAACTCCGTCGAGGAAGAAGAGGAGAGTCTCGATGACTTGGAGAGCATCCTGCAGGACTGCCAGGCTCTCAGTCTACCTTCGCTACAGCTGAATTGGCACTACCGCTCCCGCCATGAGAGCCTTATCGCCTTCAGTAACCATGAGTACTATGATGGGGAACTCATTACCTTCCCCTCTGTGGATGACCAAGCGACGAAGGTGCGATTCATTCATATCAAGGGGACCTATGACAAGGGGAAGACCCGACAGAATAAGGCCGAAGCTGAGGCGATCGTCCATGAGGTGTGCCGTCGTCTGCGTGATGATAGCTTGAGAGGGGAGAGTATGGGTATAGTGGCTTTCAGTGCCGCACAGCAGAATCTTATTGAAGATACGCTGACCGAGCGTATGGCTCGTGATACCTCGCTACAAGAGTTGGCCGACCAGCTCTATGAGCCTATCTTCATCAAGAACCTTGAGAATGTGCAGGGTGATGAGCGTGATGTCATCCTCTTCTCTATCGGCTATGGTGCAGATGCTACGGGGCAGGTCAGTATGAACTTTGGCCCGTTGAATAAGGCAGGGGGTGAGCGTCGCCTCAATGTAGCCGTCAGTCGCGCTCGCTGTGAAATGCTGGTCTTCTCGACGATGATCAGTGATCAGATCGATCTGCGCCGCACGAAGGCTAAGGGCGTAGAGGGCTTGAAGCACTTCCTTGACTATGCTGAGCGACAGACGCTCGTACGTCGCCCTCAGCCCGATACGGACTCTGCCGACCGCATCATCGCCGAGCAGATAGCTGATCGCTTACAGAAGGTTGGCTATCCTGCGATGACTCAGCTGGGACGCTCGAACTTCAAGGTCAATCTTGCTGTAGCCTTGCCCAGTGCACCAGATTGCTATCGCTTAGGGATCTTGATCGATGGAGAAGCCTACCGACGTACTCAGACGACTCGAGATCGTGAGGTCGTGCAGCCGAGCGTACTCGGGAGCCTCGACTGGGAGGTGATGCGTGTATGGAGTCCGGACTGGTTCCGCCAGCCTGACCTCGTCATAGAGCGCATCCTTGCCCGACTGAAGTCGCTCCCAGAGCGCCCTCTGAAGCAGCAGTCTACAGCAGTATCTTCTCCCTTCGCTATCACTGAGGCAGATCTGATCGCTGAGCCGATAAGCTCTTCTGAGGCGCTGGGGTACCCCGCTACCGATAGCTATACTAGCACTTCGCTGGAGGACTTCGTCCGTGAGGTCGTAGCCCGAGAGCAGCCTATTACCTATTTGCTCCTCTTGAAGCGTGTGGCGGCCTTCAAGTCTTTTGCGCGAGTTAGCTCGACGATTACGGGGATCGTGGATGCCCTCCTGCCCATGTTCTTCACTGTCTCTGACCGTGATGGTCGGACTCTTTGGCTTACACAGAAAGATGGTGAGCAGTGGAAGGGGTACCGCCCCAATACTGCGATCGCAAAGCGTTCGATAGAAGAGATCCCTTCGGTCGAACTGATGGAGGTCCTCCTTGAAGTGGTGAAGCAGAATGTGTCGATCACCCCTGATGCAGCGACCCTTATTGCTGCGAAGCGCATGGGATTCTCTCGCCGTGGAGCTAATGTCGATGCTGCCTTCTCCTACGCTCTTGAGCAACTGTTACAGAGAGGTTTGCTCTTGGAGAATGAAGGGAAGCTTATACTGTCAAGATAGTTTTCACGAACTTGAGAGGGTAGAGTAGGGTACCTCCACTCTCCAGTCGTCTCTATAATCTGCCCCCAACTATATATCTGATGATGAAGTATAATAATGATGATGTGCGGCGTCGTGATCGCCTGCTTAATGAAGAGCGTGCTCTGGAGCTACTCCGTGAGAGCGAGTACTGTGTCCTCTCAATGATCGATGAAGAGGGTAAGCCCCGAGCGTCGAGCATTGGCGAGCGTATCGTGGCGTACCGCTATCCAGCTACCAGGAAGGATCGACCGAAAGATCGGTACCCCCGCTGCCTCCGCCCCGAGGTTGGGGACGTAGACCCCTCGAGCTAGTTCCTGAGCCTCGTTCGCCAGGAACACCATAGCCTTAGCTCGAAGGCTGTGGTAGAGCTCCTCGGGATCCTCCTGTGAGGGGTAGAGCGTCGGGGAATGACCTGCTTGAGGTGTTGTCATCATCATTGTCTTCTTATACTCTGCTAGCTTTTGTGCCAGCTGGTTACGTGGTTTGGCGATACACTAGGGATTGGCTAACTTAGCAGGTGAATAGTGATGAATGCTAAGACCAGCAGGCGCTTCCTTTTGGTTGCCGCCCCCTTCGTGTACGCCGCCCCCATTGCGGGGGTTGTATCGTTGGTTTGTAGTACAAAGACATAGAAAGATTTCTAATAAACTAAACTATGCTATACTGATATGAGAAAAAGGATACTTAAATTCTTAGAGTTGAAGAAGCTAAGCAAGCTATCCTTCTATAGATCTACCGGCTTGTCTAACGGATTCCTAGATAAGGAGGCTGAAATAACAGAAGCCTCACTTAGAAGAATAGCTAACTCCTATCAAGACCTAAACATCGATTGGGTGCGCACGGGTGAGGGAGAGATGCTACTAACAGAGCCAAATCCCGGGGCAGGCCTGCCCGACGTAGGTCGTCGTACGGACGTTTGGGTCGGTACGGATAATCGTGTGTATTGGACGGAGGCGCTTCAGGTTGGTCACGAAGAGGATCTACAGCGAGCTCAGTCTGAGGGAGTACGCCTCATCCCCGAGTACACCGAGGCCTTCCGTGGAGGTAATCAAGGAGAGGCAGACGAGCTTCAGACGATAGACACCTATTGGGGCATCCCCAACCTCGAAGGGGAGATGATCGTGCCCATCCATGGTAACTCTATGGCCCCTAGGTTCCCAGCTGGGTGTCGTGTCGCTCTGAAGCGCTACCCGTTTAGCCCAGCCAATCCCCTAGGCATCCAGTTTGGGGAAGTCTACGCGGTAGCGGTACGCCAAGGGGACGGCTACCCTCCCCTACACTTCATCAAGCGCCTGCATCGTCACCCCGACAAGGCGAAGGAGCGTACTACCTACATTGCCCGTAGCATCAATCCCGACTACGACGACTTCGAGGTATCGGTCTCGGACATCTGCCATCTCTCGGCGGTCGTTGCCCGCATCGAGGTCGAGCCCCTCTTCTCCTTCTAAAGACAGCCTATGGGCCACCATTGAGATATTACATTATCCATTCCGAGATATTCTGTACCTTCACGGAGATAAAAACAGCTAGATTATGAGGAGGAAAGACTTAACATTGCGCGCATTCTCAGTTGAAAGAATGAGTGGTATGTCCTTGAGCGAAAGCGAACCATTGAGCCTTTTAGATTTGCTCCGGCAACGTCTCCCCGCAACATGTGCTGGAGATCGACGCATGCCTCTAAATCCTACAAGTGATGATGAAGATGTACTTTCCGCCTATGCAGACTCTAACAACTGCTTGTTTGGTGTCATACTATGCATTGCCCCAGGCACTCAGATGGGGGAGATCCGCCCAGAGATGTTTGCGCAGCCGATGATAAGCATAGATGAGCTTGGAGGCTTGGAGGCTAATGCTAATTCATCCATCTATAAGCACTGCTACTATTTCGCTCTTAGTAGTAGAACCCTCGTGACGACTCTTGGAAAGAGCTCCTCTATCAGCAGAGTAGAGACTTATTTGAATTGGTTGATAGAAGAAATCCGTGGGGAGACCCTATTCAACTTTACCCCTATGATTTCAACGGAACTTCCAATCAAGCCTAAGGACATTAAAGAGATGACAATACTCCCTCCCAGAACGAGGTCAGTCGAGACGGAGGATAGTCAGGCAGATACAGAGGAAGCATCAAGGGCTTACAAGATAAACTGGAACAGGATCAAGAGCCTTTTCGGTGACAGTTTGAACCTAGACGAGCTCAAAGCAAACAACATTCTTGAAGCTGAACTTAATATAAAGTTCACACGGCCTAAGAATATGACTCCTCAGAACTATGAGCGACTGCTCGGTCAGAGTCTAAGGGTTATATCTGGCTTAGATCAAGTCCAATTTAGGGGCAAGAAGGGAAAGAAATATGTAGTAGGCTCTGACATGCAACGAGAGAAGAGCGTCAAGATAGAATTAACAGAAAATGGACATCTTTCCGAGGAGCAGCTCAAGCAGGAGATGGAGCGATATCTTCTCGAACTCACACAAGGATAGTAACTCAGATGAAGCTCCAGGCAAATTTACTTCGCTACCTTTTCGTTATTGTGCTAGGAATAGTCTTTTCAAGTCTACTCCCAAGGCTAACCGTTAATATCGAAATAGCAAAGCTTCTGTTTGGTGTGGCTGGAATCTTCTTCCCCGTATCACTAGCGGTCATCACTTCGATGGATCTCTACAGAGTTAAGAATACCGAAGCAAGAAGAGAGATTAGGCGCAACCTGAGAGATCAGCGGAATGGTCTCTGTTTCCACTTCATCATGGCCATGATAGGCTTGATAACTATCTACCTTATCCCTGATGGAGGAGGTACCATTGAGCCTAGTATCATTGGCTTCATTTCAGTCAACATTCCTCTCGTGGTCACCCTGATCATCTGTGAATCTATTCTATACATGACCATAACCTTCACCAGCACTCAAAAGCTACGAGAAGATATTGAAGATAAGCTTGATGAAGAAGAAAGGAGAAGGAAGCATAGGGAGTGATATAGCTATTATTAAGGAAGTCAGTATCGAGGTAGTAGACGAACACTCCCGTCTGGTAGATGAAGAAGCTCTTAAACAAGAGATGGAAGGATTCCTCGGGAGCATCCCAAATCTCATAGAGGACACCACTACATGAAGCCCATCGTAAGAAGACTAGTTGGACAGATGGTGATAGCAGTAATACTCGCTTTACTACTATCATCTTGGACTTCTATCCCTGCATCATCGTCAGTCACAGGAGCGCTGTATACCGTTGTGGGAGTTGCATCCTCTCTCTCAATAAGCATGGCTATTTCCATTGACCTCAAGGAGGTGAGAGAGCCCAGATACCGGAGCAAGCTCAAGAAAGATATCCGGACGCTCCTAGATAGCTTAGTCTGTGACTTTAGTATCGCCTCCTTCGCCTTGCTTGCATCGATAACCAACGAGTCTTTTACGATAACACTTTCAGGCATATCCCTATCTCTAAGTATAAGCCTACTCTCATCCATAATCATAGCTCTTTCGCACGTATATAACCTCCGCAACATCTACGCGATATACAAGTTCAAAGCAGACCTAGAGGAGCGTATCATATCCGAAGGCGAAAAGAGGAAGGGATAGCCCCTATCCACACCGCATAAAAGACGAAGCCCCAACCGAGTAGAGGTCCGGGTGCCGCTATATAACAAATACCCGGTCGGGAATCTATACAACTGCTCTATTGGCTCCGTCTCATCTATCGTCTATAGCACCTTCTCTTTGCAGCTTCACAAGGACTGAGGGATGGGCTTCTCGGTATCGTTGGTTCAGGGCTGACGCATGATGTTTCTTCCAGCTGATCGAAGTTGGTTAGCTTTGAAGTCATCTCTATAATCTGCCCCCAACTATTTATATGTCTGATGATGAAGTATAATAATGCTGATGTGCGGCGTCGTGATCGCCTGCTTAATGAAGAGCGTGCTCTGGAGCTACTCCGTGAGAGCGAGTACTGTGTCCTCTCGATGATCGATGAAGAGGGTAAGCCCTACGGCTTCCCCATCAATCATATTTGGGATGGTGGAGACTGCATCTATGTCCACTGTGCCCCCGAGGGAAAGAAGCTCCGTGCTATACGTGCTGGTCATTCTGAGGTCTCCCTCTGTATCGTCGGGCGCGTGAATCTTCTGCCAAGCAAGTTTACTACCGAGTATGAGAGTGTCATCCTCCGAGGGACTGCACATATTGGTCTCAGCGAAGAGGAGCGCCGGTATGCGCTTCATCTTCTCTTGGAGAAGCTTTCGCCTAATGATATGGAGCTGGGAAAGGTATATGTGGAGAAGTCCTTCCATCGGACGGAGATCATTCGTATTGACATTACGGAGTATAGTGGCAAGCGTAAGTACGTCCCACAGACAGGAGCTTCACATGCCGGAGACTGATACCCCCTCCCCGATGAAGCATATGTCCCGCAAGACCTCTACTGAGGTCTTGCGGGACATATGCTTTATAAAAGAGTGTGGGGATGCCTCGCGACATCCCCACCGTGAATCAGCTGGGGTTCGAACCCAGGACCCCATCCTTAAAAGGGATGTGCTCTACCGACTGAGCTACTGATTCTACCTAAGCTTTTAGCGTGTCCATATTGCAGGAGGCACCCTAAAGCGTTGCAAAGGTAAGCAATATCGGTGATACATCCAATATCTATGCCGTGGGTGTGTAGCGCTCCCACACCAAGAAGCAAGCCATACTTCTTCAAGACCAAGGTGCGAAGCAATAGAGATGTCAAGCATAGAGCAATAGTTGTTCGCACTCAAATCAGTAGTGCTCCGCGCTCGAACCAATAGTAGTTTGGATAGTGAACCAATAGTAGTTTGACCCCCAACCGAATAGTTGTTTCGCATACAGACCAGTAGTCGTTTGGATCTCGCTTCACTAAGAGAGGGCAGTCTTACCCTGTATGGCATATACGAGAGAGGGGAGGTGCTACCGACCTATATTGGTCACTGAGTCAACCTATATAGGTTCGCGTCGTGACCTATATTGGTCGGAAGAGCAACCTATATAGGTCAGCCCGATGACCAATATAGGTTCATACCACTCCCTTCCATAGGCAACCACACATCGGCATACAAGAAGATGATATAGAACCGCTTGCCCTCGAGCTCCACAGTGGGAGCTCAAGGGAAGCCTTCTATATGGATCGCCCTAGTGGGGTGATAGATCCGGATGGTGCGAAGTGCGTCCTACTCAGGATTAGTACCCGTGTTCTGCTTGAGTTGCTCGGGATTCGCCTGGATATCGTCCGTCAGGATCGGATAGAGCGTGCGGTAGGTCTGCGAAGTAGCACCAGCCTTCCAAGGCTATACGTAGCGCAGTTACCTTGAATGGGTAAGCTATGGGGTAGGCCGTGGAGAGTATATTGACATAGAGCTATATTAGAGGGCATTATATAGGCTCACAGGCGGTTTCCTGCGGGCTTTTTGCTATCTTTGACCTGCAAAACAACGACGGACGTTACAACCACATGACTCTTTTAGAACAGACGACAGTAGACTACAACGACAGTGATATCAAGACCTTGGAGTGGGACGAGCATATTCGTCGCCGCCCGGGGATGTATATCGGGAAGCTTGGAGATGGCTCCCATTCCGATGATGGTATCTATGTCCTGCTGAAGGAAGTCCTTGACAACTCGATCGACGAGTATGTCATGGGGGCTGGTAAGAAGGTTGAGATCACTATCCGTGAGGGTCAGGTGACGGTGCGTGACTACGGGCGTGGTATCCCTCTCGGTAAGCTCATCGATGCCACGAGCAAGATGAACACTGGGGGGAAGATTGATTCTAAGGCCTTCAAGAAGTCTGTCGGGCTTAATGGTGTCGGTATCAAAGCTGTTAATGCTCTCTCCATTCACTGTGAGATCACCGTCTGGCGTGAAGGTCTGACGAAGACTGTTCGCTACTCCCACGCCAAGCTTTTAGAGGAGACCGAGGCCGTTCCCTCCGATGAGCCGTCGGGGACGCGAGTCGTCTTCCGTCCCGATGCTGACCTCTTCCGCGACTACGAGTACAAGGATGAGTTCGTCGAGACGATGGTGAAGAACTACTCCTTCCTCAATGCAGGTCTTGCTCTCATCTATAATGGCAAGCGCTATCTCTCGAAGCGTGGCTTAGCAGACCTCCTCGAGGAGAACATCACCGAGGAGCCTCTGTATCCTATCATCCATCTCAAGGAGGACGACGTCGAGATCGTCCTGACCCATACCTCGCAGGTAGGGGAGGACTTCTATAGCTTTGTCAACGGACAGAATACTACACAGGGAGGTACGCACCTCTCGGCCTTCAAGGAGGCCGTAGCTCGTGTCATCAAGGACTTCTTTGGGAAGAACTTCGACTACCGCGACATCCGCTATGGGATGGCAGCTGCCATCAGCATTAAGATCGAGGAGCCCGTCTTCGAGAGCCAGACTAAGACCAAGCTTGGGTCAAAGGATATGGAGCCTGATGGGCGAAGTATTCAGAAGTTCCTCAATGACTTCCTTGGTAAGGAGCTGGATAACTACCTCCATATCCACCCCGAGGATGCTGCCATCATGCTGCAGAAGATCCAGGAAAGTGAGCGTGAGCGTAAGTCTCTCAGTGGTGTAGCAAAGCTTGCACGCGAGCGGGCTAAGAAGGCCAGCCTGCACAACAAGAAGCTTCGCGACTGTACGATCCACTTCAATGACCCTAAGGCGAAGGAGCCTGAGCGTACCAGCCTCTTCATCACGGAGGGTAACTCGGCGAGTGGCTCCATCACCACGTGTCGTGACCCCAAGTATCAAGCCGTCTTCAGCCTCCGAGGTAAGCCCCTCAACTGCTATGGCCAGAGTAAGAAGGTGGTGTATGAGAATGAAGAGTTCAACCTCCTTCAGGCTGCTCTCAATATCGAGGATGGTCTCGACGGGCTACGCTACAATCGTATCATCATCGCGACCGATGCTGATGACGACGGGATGCATATCCGTCTACTGCTGATTACTTTCTTCCTACAGTTCTTCCCCGAGCTGGTGCGTCGTGGGCATGTCTTCATCCTCGAGACTCCGCTCTTCCGCGTCTTCTTGCCCAAGGAGCACAAGAAGTCAGACAACTTTATGACAAGCACTCCTGCTAAGAAGAAGGGCCGTACCAAGAAGACTGCAGAGGAGGCACCTGCCGAAGAACTTGTGACAAACATCTACTGCTACAATGAGGCTCAGAAGCAGGCTGCACTGAAGAAGCTGGGCAAGCGAGCACTGGTCACGCGATTCAAGGGGCTTGGAGAGATCTCTCCAGAGCAGTTCAAGGATTGGATCAGCGAGGAGAATATCAAGCTGGATCCTATCCGTATCCGCAAGGAGGACAATCTAAGCAACCTCCTTATGTTCTATATGGGTAAGAATACCCCCGAGCGTCAGAACTTCATCATCGATAATCTCGTCGTCGATGAATGATCACGCACTATAGATGCCGTTAGTAATACGGCTGTATAAAAAGGAAAGGCCCCGCTACTCAATCATTGAGTAGCGGGGCCTTTGCTATAGGTTAGAGGAGGGATTACTTCTTCTGCTTCTTGCAGCAATCCTGCTGCTTATCCTTGGCGTCCTTCTTGCAGCAGTCCTTCTTTGCACTGTCCTTATCCTTGGCGTCCTTCTTACAGCAGTCCTTCTTGCCTGCTTCCTGAGCGGACTTGTCTGCCTTCTGGTCGCAAGCCTTGCCATCTTTCTTATCGCAAGTCTTGGCGTCCTTCTTATCGCAGGACTTAGCATCGTTCTTGGAAGATTCCTTTTTTACGGGTTCCTTCTTTTCAGGGTTCTGAGCCGAGATATTTGTGCCGAGCGCTAAGAGGCACGCTGCGGCGAAGATGAACTTCTTCATATTCGCTTTACAGTTTAGAGATAGTAAATAAAGACTATTGGAGTGGTCTCGGGACCGACTTCTTGTGAGCAAAGGTAATAAAAGGTAATTGGAATCATACTACCAGCCAAGGCTTCCGCATCAAAATCGGCTTCAGTAGTGTTCTCTTCACACAAATACTCACATACAAGAGACCATTGCGCAAGCTGTGAAGAGATGGGCTTGCGCAATAGTCTCATGATGCTCGGATCTTCGTGGCGATCAACTCGGATATGTTCCCAAGGCGATAGACGCGAACAGTCTACCACGGTATAGTAGCATAATAGCAGAAGCGGTGCAGCTCCCGATGGGAGTTGTACCGCTTCTGTTTTGGGCGGATAGGAGAGGAGTTAGCGACGCTTGCGTCCCCAGCGCTTGTAGTACTCGATGTTCTTATCCTCGCGCTTCTTCTTCGTCTCGTCGGGCTTGACCTTACGCAGGGCATCGGGCTTGCTGCCCAAAGGTGACTGCGTGCGGATGTCCCAGCGCTCTTCGGAGGTGAAGCCCTTTTTGATGGAGATCCCCTGCGGGTAGTAATAGACCTCCTCGGGGGCACGGTCGGGGTAGTCTCCAGGCGTGAAGGCAGCGTTGTCGTCCGTATCGACGATGAGTCGGACGAAGTACTCGCCGGGCTTCAAGTCGTGGAAGGAGACTTGGCAGGACTCTGCGGGAGTCTTTGCTTCGGGGAGGCTATCGGCCTTAGCAGCTTGAGGAGCTTGCTTAGAGAGTAGCTCGGCGAGCACCTTATCGCCTTCGGCAGATGCTGCCGTGGGCTGTGCTTTCTGCGTCGTGTCCGCCTTGACCTCATGCCCATAGAACTGCTGGAGGACAGCGTCGCTCTTGTCTATAAGTTGGACGAGGGCGTGAGAGCGGATACCCTGCAGGGTGATAGTGAGCTGACCGAACTCGTCCTCCTTCTGTATCTGCTGCGTGAAGGCTACAGAGTCGCAGGCAGCGCCATAGATGTCGAGTACGGCAGCCGAATCAATGCGCGCTCGATAGCTCTTGCCATAGGCACGTGGGAAGCGGAGCGTATAGCGCAGGTGATCCAGTGAGTCCTGTACGACGGTGAAGTCCTGAGGCTTGTAGAGTGAATCCTCCTGTACCTCCAGGCGAATCGCAGAGGAGGGGAGGGCTACAAGGGGACGTGAGGCCGTCACATAGAGGCTATCACTTGGGGTACCAGCAAAAGCCCCCGAAGCTCCGGTAAGTGTAATCTGTAGAGGAGACTTCTCTCTTTCAGCAGACTTGTCGTGCTTCTTAGCTCGTGCCTGTGGCTTGATGAAGACGAGCGTGTCGGTCTTCTCTTGCAGACGGAGTAGTGAGTCGGTCTTCTCGTAGGTGAGAGCGAAGCGCACCGAGTCGCGAGCAAGGAGCTCCTTGTCTCGTAGCCATAGGTCGACGACCTTGCCCTTAGCCGTAGCCCAGTAGAGGGATTCGGCTGGTGCGGTTGGCTTGTCCAGCGAGCGAAGGCGAGGAAGCTTCTTGGGCTCAGCGAGGAACTCCAGTCGGCAGATCAAGCTATCGGGACGGCTGTGGCGCTCGAGGCCGTACTGCTGCACCTTAGCTACCGAATAGCGTAGGGCGATGTCGCGAGGGAAGTAGTAGGTGAAGGGATAGGTGACGAGTGAGTCGCGGTGAAGCGTGTCACGGCGCACGATGGAGTCGATGCGTATCGTGTCGGTACGCATGCTATCACGTAGCGTCGTCTGGAAGCTCTCGCGAGAGAAGGCAAGACCTTCACTGCGGTCGCTGTACTGATAGTTGGCATCGTTGTCCTTCGTCGCAAAGACCTTGTAGGTGCTGTTGGGGAGTCCACGCATAGTGAAGAATCCCAGCTTATTGGTCTTACTGACAAAGGGGAAGGGACGCTTACGGAGCGTGCTATCGTTGATATCTGTGGCGGGATAAGCCCCTACGATGAGCCCTTCGACAGGCTCGAAGGTCAAGGCATCGATGACCCGACCCGCCAGCTGCATCGAGTCGATCTGCCCACCTGTGGAGATGAGGTAGCTGAAGCCCTCAAGTGGGTTGTCCTCGTTGTTGTCTACGATGACATCATCGAAGTAGAAGCTGTAGGTCGTATTAGGGCGCAGGGTGTCGGAGAGTACGATGGAGACGTGCCGCCCGTTGGCCGTGATACGTGCTGCCTCACGCTGGGGTGGGGATACGATGATCTTGTCCGTCTGGCTCGAGAGCTTGACGTTCTCATCGAAGGTCAGGGTGAAGTGGCGCGTATTGACTCCCGTAGCCTTCACCGCAGGTGAGGCCTGTAGGAGGCGAGGTGGCTCCGTGTCAAAGGGGCCACCTTCGGGTGTACCTTGGTTCGCACAGCCCCATAGCAGGAGGGATCCTGCCAGGAAGCTGAGCGCAAAGTGCATCGTTCTATTTGGGTTCATCCAATAGTAGCTGATTACATATGTGAGACGAGCGGGACACTATCGGTGAACCCAAATAGCGGGGACTAAGCATTAGGCTTACCCTTGCTCGTCATGATCTTGAGGACCTTGAGGTCGGTCTGGGCCATGCCATCACGACCGAGGTCTGCGAGGTTGCGGATGCAGACGTCGACATCATCGTCTACGATACCTTCGGTAGCGGTGACGACGTGCCCCTGCATAGAGAGCATAGCGGAGATGAGTGCAGAGCTCACGCCCGTCGAAGCCTTGAGGCTACAGCTGGGCTTAGCACCGTCACAGATCATCCCTGAGACGTTGCCGATCATATTCTTCACAGCTCCGATAGACTGCTCCTTCGTACCACCCATGAGGTAGGTGATAGCACAGGCGGAGCCAATCCCTGAGACGACCATCCCGCAGAGGCAGGAGAGGCGCCCCAAGAGCTGCTTGATATAGACGACGAGGAGGCTACTGAGCATGATAGCTCGAGTGGTAGCCTCACGACTTGCGCCTTGCTCTTCGGCGAAGGTCAGGACGGGGAGCATCGAGGAGATCCCCTGATTACCGCTACCCGAATTGCTCATCACCGTGATGGGGGCACCATCCATACGGGCGTCGCAGGCAGAGCTGGTATAGGCCAGCATCTGCGTAAGGGGCGTATTGCCGAGGTAGCGACGTCCCATATCGCTATTGATGAGATTGCCGAGGCTATGGCCATAGCTGTGAGTGAAGGAGAACTCGCTGGCACGCTTATTCTGTAGTGCAGCCTCGTAGATGAAGTCAAGCTCCTCCAGCGGGCCATACAGAGCATACTCATAGACGAGGTCGAAGTTTAAGGCGATCGTCTCCTCTTCGTCCTTACTCTCGGGACACTTCGTACAGGGCGTATCGGCGGTACGTGCTACGAAGCGGTCTTCACCATCGTAGGTGAGCGCTGTGAGCCCTGTATGAGTAGCCTGGATGATGGCAGTCGATAGACGGCCCTCTGTATCGGTCAGTAGGACTTCGACGTAGAGGCGGTCGACGTTGTCACCTTCCTTCAGCCCGACCTGGATGCAGTCGCTTGCTACAAGCTTCTGGGCCTTATGAAGCTCCTCATCAGTGAAGCTGTCAAGGAGCTCCAGCTGCTTCTCGGGTGCTGCTAAGATGGCACCGAGAGCGATCGCGATGGGGATGCCGAAGGTCCCCGTGCCGGGGATACCGACGCCCATAGCGTTCTTGAGCATATTGCCGCTGAGCAGGACTTCTATCGAGCGGGGCTCAGCGGTCGTCTGTGCCGCAGCATAGGCTACGGCGAGGGCTACGGCTGCCGGTTCGGTACAGCCAGTAGCGGGTACGACTTCACGGTGCATGAGAGCAGTGATCTGCCGTATCTGTGTGGGTGTAAGCATGGGGTTCTGATGGTCTAAGGTAAGTAGTGTAGTAGGGGAGTGTGTTATTTACGCTGAGTGCGAAGGATCGTAGTGAGCTTGCCGTCCTTGGTCTTGAGGTCGGGATAGCCTCCGTTCATCGCAGGCTCCCAAGCACCGTAGTTGGGGTTGGGTAGGACGATGAAGCGCTTGCCGAACTCAGCGGCGAAGCGTAAGACGCCCTGATCACGTACGGCCTCGTCACGTACATCGAAGAAGTGGTCGAAGTCACCGAGGTTATCACCGAGGAGCATCAGGATGTTGTGCGTCTTGAGGACTTCATTGCGACGGGAGGTCTTGTCGGAGGACTTGTCCTTGAACATGAAGTGGCTATCCTCTACCTGTGGGAAGCCCAGATCACGGAGGTTCTTCTTCGTACCAGCCCGGTTGACCTCATCACGGTTGGAGATGTAGTAGATGTCTACACCGAGTGCATCGGCCTTGCGGAAGAACTCGACAGCGCCCTGCAGGGCTACGGCATCGGCTTGATCGCACCAGCGGTCCCACGAAGGCTGAGAGTAGTCCTCGCCCTTGAGTGCTTGGTAGACGGAGTTCGCCGTGTTGTCAACGATGGTCTCATCGATGTCGGTGACGATAGCCCAGCGCTTTTCGCCCGAGGCTAAGGGTGTCGATGTAGCTGCTACGAGACGCTCGGTAGCGATATTATAGGCCTGCTGGCAGAGTGCCTTGTACTCGGCAGAGCGCTGGATCCAGGCTGCCGAGAAGAGCTTACCACCGAGGGTAGGGCTCATCGCATAAGCTACCTTCCCACTTGGAGAGTAGGTCGTACTCTGCTCTTTGTTTGAGCCAATAGCGATGACGCAGCTCGAGAGGAGCGTGAGTGATAGTGCGGTAGAAGCTCCGAGAGTGAGGAGTTTATTGGTATTCATTATCGTTGTGGGGTTAGGATTCCTTGTTGGTTTGTGTGTGCTTGAGGTAGCAGGTACGGCATAGCGGGCTGTACTCCTTGGCTTCGCCGAGCATGACCTGCTGCTCACCAGAGACAAGGCGGTAGGAGTAGTTCGCCCAGCTCCCACAGCCCACGCAGATCGCGTGGATCTTGTCTACCGAGTCTGCTATAGCGCAGAGCTGCGCCATAGGGCCGAAAGGCTGGCGACGGAAGTCCATATCCAGTCCCGCGAGGATGATGCGGATCCCCTGGTCTGCCAGCTGCTCGACGACCTCGGGGAGGTGCTCATCGAAGAACTGTGCCTCGTCGATGCCGATGACATCGACGTCCGAAGCTAAGAGGAGAAGGTTCGACGAATTATCTATCGGCGTAGAGGCGATAGCATTGCGGTCGTGGGAGACGACCTCGGTCTCATCATAGCGGGTGTCTACTGAAGGCTTGAAGATCTCTACGCGTAGCCCTGCGATCTTGGCACGGCGCAGGCGACGAAGGAGCTCCTCTGTCTTACCGCTGAACATCGAGCCGCAGATCACCTCGATGCTACCGCGTACACGGGCCTGACCCGTCTCAAATGGATTAAGCATTACTTGTCCTCCGTCTTATTATAGCGTGCGGTGAGGCGTCGTGCCCCGCCTTCGATCTCCTCTATAGTAACGCGTACCGTGTCGGCTGGTAGGATATCCTCCATGACCTCTGGCCACTCAATGAAGCAGAGTGCGCCACTCTGGAGGTAATCTTCGGCTCCGAGGTTCAGCGCATCATTGAGCTTCTCCAGGCGGTAGCAGTCAAAGTGGTAGATGAGTTCTCCCGAGGGTTCAGCGCGATATTCATTGATAATAGAGAAGGTCGGGCTATTGATGACATCCTGCACGCCGAGGGCTTCGCAGAGGGTCTTGATGAAGGTCGTCTTGCCCGTCCCCATCGGGGCATAGAAGGCGAAGATATCCCCCCAGGGGAGGACCTCCTCGATGAACTGGCGCGCTACGGGCTCCAGCGTGTCGGGAGAGGCTAAGAGGTAGGTGGTCTCAGTGTCCATTCGCTTGTCTTGATTGTGCCAGAGCCTATGTGCCCCAGCATATACTCACCCGCAAATTTAAGATATTCGGTGCATAGTCTGTATACCTATATATAGAGGCTGCCCCTACACTTCTGTGGAGAAGGTAGGGGCAGCCTCTAAATCGTGTCGCACTCGGGACGTCTTGTCCTCGGGCGATAGGGGTGGGATTAGAAGGTAAACTTCATCCCGAAGTAGCCTGAGCGAGGGATCGTGGGGCCGTAGATATAGCCGCTGTCACGGTCTGGACCGAAGTCGTAGTCGCTCTGGAAGGCGTTGAAGAGGTTATTGATACCACAGTAAAGCTGGACGTTGCTCTTGGAGAAGAGACGCAGATCATAGGTGATCTTAGCGCCGAGGTCAAAGAAGCTCTTGGTCTTGACCAGCTCGTTCCACTCGACATCGACCTCCTTCTGTGCACCATCCTCGAGGATAGCAGCACCCGTAGCATCTACGAGAGGAAGCTTATAACCTTCCTTGCGAAGACCAGCAGCGATAGCCGTGCGGTCGGTGACTGCGGAGTTCTGCCCCCACTTGACGACGTGAGGTACGTACATTGAGCCCGTGAAGGTACCTGTGAGAGCAATGTTCAGCGGACGGATGGGGTTGATGCCGATCGTGAAGTAGCCGTAGGTAGAGGGCGTGCGAGTGATCTCCTTAGAGGTCATCGAGATGGTCTGAGGCTCATTGTCTACAGCGACATTGTCGAAGTCAGAGCCGTCAGCCTTAGGCACGAAGGACTCGTAGTAGGCAGCATCGTGGTTACCCTGGACCTTCTGACGTACGCCCCATTCCTGGTTCACGTCATACTTGTTGCTGGTGAGCGTGAGGCCGGCCTGGAGGGAGAGCCAGCGATAGGCGATCTTACCCTCAAGGTTCAGCCCGAGGACCTTGGCGCCTGAGGAGACCTGCTGACCATTGTCATCGATCCCGTAGTTGTGGCGCGTGTAGTAGGAGATACCGTTCTCAGACTTGTCCTTGTAGTTCGTGAAGACGTCGAGCAGACGGGTGTAGAAGCCTTCGACGAGGACGTTGACCTGCGCACCACCGAGGGTGAAGTACATGTCGTTGCTCAGGCTGAAGGAGTGGGAGATCTCAGGACGAAGGTCCTCAGCATTGGTCACGCGCTGTGCCTCACCACCGACGACCCCGACGTGAAGGTCTTCGTCAAAGACCTGAGGTGCACGGAAGCCCTTGGCATAGGTAGCGCGGATGTTGATATTCTTCGTGGGGTTGTAGCGCAGGGTAGCTCGGGGGCTGAAGATAGCCTTCTTGACGGCGGAGTTCTCATCGAGACGCGTGCCGAGCAGGACGCTCCAGCGGTCGTTCTTCCATTCGATCTGGGCGAACTGGCTGGCGTTGCGGATGACCTGACGCAGGGCAGGGGAGAGGGAGATGGGGTTAGCGCTGAGGTCGAAGCCATCACTGACGGTCTTCTCGGTCTCCCATTCTCTCAGAGGCATTTTGTCCTCGAGGCGGTCATAGCTGTATTCAGCGCCAGCGAGGAGCTGAGCAGGCATGAAGAGGAAGTGGTCGAAGTCATAGGTGTACTGTGCACCACCGACCCACGTCATCCCACGGGTGATACCGAAGTTCTTCCCGTAGTCAGAGGTGTGGATGGGGCGACCGATAGAGCCTGCCTTCACTGCCTTGCTCTCATCTGTAGTCTCATTGCCATCCTTATCGATGTACTTGTCGCCTGCTTTGTTGCGGAGCTTCGTCTCACCGATACCACCGTAGTAGCTGTTACGGGTGACGTGCTGAGCGGAGCCGTAGAGCTGGAAGTGGTGCTTGTAGTCTTCGCTGTAGCCGTCGAACTTCAGGTTCCCGCTATATACGGAGTGGCGAATGGACTCAGCTACACCAGCTACCTGCTCGGGCCAGTCGATGTGGTCACCACCGCGACGGGCTTCGCTGAAGGTATGGACTTCGCCGGTCAGACGCGTGTAGTCTGTGGGGCGGAGGTAGCCACGGAAGCCGAGCGAGCGGGAGTCAAGACGACCAAGCTCGCTGTAGCCATCGCCATTGACGTCGTGCTCCTTGCGGTAGCGAGCCTGTGCGAAGACCATGGCGCCAGCACGGTTGTCATCGCTGACGAGTGAGCCGTTGAAGCTCAGGTTATTGTCCAGATCCTTGAAGCCCGAGAAGCCAAGGCTCTCATTGAAGGAGAAGCTATTGCGCTGAGGCTCCTTCGTGATGATGTTGATCACCCCTGCGATAGCAGAGGAGCCGAAGAGGGCAGAGCCACCGCCACGTACGACCTCGACACGCTCGATCATGTTCGTGGGGATCTGCTCCAGACCATAGACCCCTGCCAGTGCACTCATGATGGGACGGCTGTCGATGAGGATCTGTGAGTAGCGCCCGTCGAGGCCGTTGATACGTACTTGGTTGAAGCCGCAGTTCTGGCAGTTATTCTCGACACGCACACCTGGCTGGAAGATCAGCCCTTGGGCGAGGTTAGTGGCATTGGTGCTCTCGAAGAGCTTGGTGTCAAGCACGGTGACGAGAGTCGGAGCGAGACGGCGTAGGGTAGCCTGACGGTTGGAGGAGACGACGACCTCATCGATACGGATGTTGTCTGGCTCTGCATCGAAGTTGACTTCGACGACCTTACCAGGGATGATCTCCACGGTGCGCTCTTGGCTGAGATAACCGAGACCGCGCATGACGAGTGTCACGCTCTTCTGCTTGAGGTTCTTGAGGAAGTAGTGCCCTGTGGCATCGGTAGCCGTACCGAAGGTCGTACCCTTGATAGCGATGGTGACACCTGAGAGATGTTCGCCAGTCTTCGCATCTGTGACGTGCCCAATAATGTTGGCATCAGTCGGCCGCTCTTGTGCTGCCAGCTCACCGCTGAGACCGATGGCCGAGACCAGAAGGATCTGCAGTGAGAGCATGAGGGCGTAAAGCTTACGCATGGTTATTACTATGATTTATAGTGAGTAAAGTTGCTATGTCGCATGGGCAAAAATACGCCATTCATAGCCCCCCTCTCTTACGCCTCTGCAAAATACATAGATGTAGGTATAGGGTAGAGGTAAGTGCCTCTATTATATACCTAGTATAATGGGTGCTGGAGCATTGATTAATCATATCACGTCGAGGTGCATTTCCTCCATACTCAAGCTGCTTTTCCGTCATAGCTCTACGAGAAAAGTTATATCTACGTACGTGGATTTAAAATCTATGTACAGAGAACTTATCATCTATGCACGTAGACTTTAGGACTACCCACGTAGATAGCGGATTACAGCTACTGGTGCAGGTCTTCTTTTCTGCAGATCTGCGACTCTATCTGTATGCATATACAGCTGCTTACAATAGCTCTTTGATCTTATGGTGTGCATAGGATCGGGAGTGCTTTCGCTATGCTTCGTAGCGTTTGGAGAAAAGAAATCCCCCCTGCATACGCCTTAAAATGAGCATACAGGGGGCTTCTATAGAGATGGATCCGTAGGATTGAGGGTGTCTCGGCTACCTATAGCGTGGGAGATGAGCTGTCTTCGTTCTGAAGGTTCTTTGAGTAGGTCTTGTCCTTGCCTCGTGAGAAGTGATAGGCTACCCCAAGCAGGATCATATTCTTATTATCGTGTATCCACGTCTCACTACTCCATTGGACGAGGCGCTCTCCGAGCGCATAGTCATGATAATAGGCCGGCGTCCCGATGAATAGCATGGAGGCAGAGAATTTCCAATTCCCTAAGCGATAGGAGAGCGAAGCCGTATGCTCTGGCTCCATACGAGAGGCATAGCCCGAATCATAGCCATAGGCCGGGAGGGCGTACTTGTAGTAGAGCTGTAGCCCCTTATGCTGGGCAGTCAGCGAAAACTGACCATAGAGCGAGCCTCGATCATAACTAATCTCCAATGAGCGAAGTCTACTATGCGTAGCTATAAGGTACGTATCTATAAGCAGGGTATTGTCCCCAAAGGGCTTGACGGCTACCTTCGCAGCAGCAGTAAGTTCGTCATCCCATGCTCCATTGATCGGAGCGAACGTGATCCCTGCTCCCTCACACTTCATAGCCTGGATATGCGGGCGATGTGTGTGGATATAGAGACCTAATAGTTTAATATCAAAGATCCCCTTGGCATGCGAATACATAGCAGTCAGCTGACGCATATGTGCATTCTCGAGCTGGGGATTACCTACCTCTGTGATATCACGAGTAGTTCGTCTGCGGTTGCTACTGAGTTGCTCCAGACTAGGCAGGATGGGCTTGTCGTCGTACATCAAGCGCAGGTCACTACCTCCACCGAGGGTATAGCCAAGTACGACCTTCGGAGTGAAGGCGAGAGTGCTATAGGTGCGATAGCTGGAGCGACTGTGGGTGTGGGTCAAGCCGAGGCTCAGTCGATACAAAAACCTCCCCCGTAGCCCCGAGATCTCACTGTAGCCATAGTGCTGCCATGTACGGCTGGTATAGTCAAGGACGCCGAAGTGATTGTCTACCTGTGAATGTAAGAAGTAGACCTCTCCCCTATAGCCCGAACTGATGCGTAAGCGCCCCGTCTCTCGGGTGTGAGTAGCCTCCAGGATGAGAGAGCGCTTACTATTGTCGAGCTTCATAAAGTCCTCGTAGCTTGTGAGTCCTGTAGCGACACCTTGCTCTCGGGTCTTGGTCTCTCTCTTGGTGGAGAAGAGCGTCCCTACAAGGTTAAGGCTCAGCTCATCTTTCTCTCCAAGCTTGTGCCAATGGTAGAGGTCAAGCGAGGGATTGAACTGCTGGGTCCTGTCCCTACCCGTGGTAGTCAGCTTCTCTCCAGCGACGCCGTCTACAGTGTAGAGACCCGCGCCGATATTGTCAGAGAAGCGTCGCTCAGCTCTCGGCTGTAGACGAGCCTCCCATAGGTAGCGTTCATCCACTACGTAGGCGTACTTGAGGGCGGGGCTGTGTGTCGTATAGCCAAAAGCATCATGGTCTGAGTAGGTGAGCTGTAGTGCCTGCTGATTGAGGCTATAGCTATACTGCGCAAGTGACTCTCGGTCACGATAGTCGCGATAGTTCAGCGCGTACTCAAGGCTCAGCTTATGCCGTCCACTGATCAGGGAGGCATAGGCCTCATCATTTCCGAAGCCTGTAGTGAAGGCATGTTTGAGTGAGCCACCTGCGATGTAGCCGTCGTCCAGTCCAGAGACGATGATATTGATCACACACTCGACAGCTTGATAGCGGGCTGGGGGAATGTCGTACACCTCTACTCGCTTGATCTTCTCTTTGGGCAGCATAAGTACATCCGTCTTGGTGGAGCGTATCCCATTGATCAGGAGCTGCACCTCTCCACCCATAGCCCCCTTGAGGCGGTCGTTCATCACATCGAAGCTGACTGAGGGTAGGGTCTTGAGCAGATCATAGCTGTGTAGGGCCTTCCGGACATCCTTCGGTGCAAAGGTGATCACCCTACGGTCGGCTCGCTGATGCGTAGCTTGAGCCTCCACGACCACACCCTCCAGCACCTGACTATCTTGCTGTAGCTGATCGAGAAGCTCCACCGTGAAGCCTTGGCTGGGCATCACGATACGAAGCCGTCGCTCCAGAGGCTTGTAGCCGAGGAAGCTAATACGTAGAAGATAGCGCCCGACCTTGACGTCACTAAAGAGATAGCCACCTTGAAGGTCTGTAGCCCCTCTGAGGACGAGCGTCGAGTCTCGCTCACTCACGAGCGTGACGAAGGCAAGGGCGATCGGCTCCTTAGTCTTTGCATCCTCCACCTGCCCCCGCACCTCGACCTGAGCGAGGAGACGAAGGGGGGTAAGCAATAAGAGGAGAGCGATTAGGAATGATCTGCTCATAGACGCTCTAAGGTAAAGGTCGTGGGACCAACCTTCTGAATAGGTATGTCTCGAATCATGAAGTCTATAGACCCCGCATAGTAGTCATTAGCCTGTGTCGGGTGTGTGATGACGATCTTATCGAGCATCTCTCCCGTTATCTTGAGGAGCACATCAGCCAGCTTCTTGTCCTGCACCATGCGCCCTGAGACGAAGAGCTTGTAGTTAAGGCCTTCTGCATCGGAGATCGTCACCCCCTTCCGATGGGCACCCTTGATGGCGCTCGTCGCCAGGTCAAGTGCCAGCTTATCACCATCTTCCTTCTTGGGTATAATTGTAGATACTGTGAGGTACTTCTCCATAGCATCAAGCTGGATATGCGTGCTGATATTACCAGTGAAGCCTGGATTCTTTTCAATAGGGATTCGGACAAAGCGGTATGTACCACTCGGGAGATGTACCGAGATGACATGGTGCTTGTACGGGTCTATAGGTACGCCCTTGAATGAAGCCTCTCCGTTAGCATTAGTCATAGTGACTGCGATGATGTCATTGGGCTTATCTTGGAGGGAGAGGTAGACCGGTAGATAGGGGAAGCGCTGCTCGGCTCCGGTCTTAGTCTTGCAGTACACGTTGCCGAGGTAAAAGAACTCCGTGGTTTTCTGAGCATGTAGAGCGAAGCTTGAGAGTAGTACGCTCACGGCAATAAGTAGGTTCGTTAGTGATTTCATATTGATTTGAATTAAGATGGGAGGGGTATCTGTGTTCGTTCTTTGAAGCGATCCTTGGGTAGCTTCCCTGCGTTGGGTGGATGGTGATGCGTTTTCTCTTGGAGATGTTAAGCTCCTTATAGCGCTTATGTACGGAATGCACTATGTTTATTTCTGCGATAAAGTTAGATGTATTCAACTTATCGTCAAAATGTGACGGATGAAGTATGCTCGACTCCAACTAAGGTATGCGGTTGTGTGCCAGCTTTGGTGAGGAGTGGAGGGGGGTATTGTTGGGAAAAAGTAGAATACTTACCTTTGGTAGGCTTCTTCATCGGAGTCGCAGCTTTGTACCCCAGGATGTTGGGGTCGTTAGCCTACGTCTCTTGGGAAGATGGCCCTCCTAATACTACACAGGAGCCCTTTTTCATATAAGAGCTAAATCAATGAGTACTACCTGGCAAGAGCATATTGCTCGCCATACTACGACCGCCCTCAAAGCCGTGCGATCGGCAGTAAAGAGCGGGGACTTCTTGGTCTTTGGCCATGCTGTGGCAGCCCCCAGCAGCCTCTCCAAAGCCCTCTATGATGATCGCGAGCGCCTCACGGACGTGAAAGCCTTCCACATGCTGTACTTTGCCGAGCCTTGGCACCTCCGCCCAGAGATGGTGGGGCATGTACATCCCGTCCTTAACTTCCTTGACAAGAATAGCCGCCCCGCTTATCTCGATAAGCGTGTCGACTATCTCCCTTGTCATTTCCATGAACTCCCAGACTTCTTTAGGAATGGTATCTATCCTGTAGATGTCGCATTGATCTCGGTGAGCGAGCCCAATGAAGAGGGCTATTGCTCCTTCGGGGTATCGTGTGACTATACCAAGCCCGCCGCAGAGGCTGCGCGGATCGTCATCGCAGAGATCAATAAGCAGATGCCCTTCATCGGAGGGGACAACCTCATCCATGTGACGAAGCTGGACTATATCGTCCCCGTTGACCGCCCATTGGTGGAGCTCCCTCTTGCTCCTATCGGGCCTGTCGAGCAGCGCATCGGTGAGCTGTGTGCCGAACTCATCCACGATGGAGATACGCTTCAGATCGGTATCGGGGCGATCCCTGATGCCGTACTTCAGAGCCTACGAGAGCGGAAAGATCTGGGCTTGCACACGGAGATGTTCACCGACGGCGTCATGCACATGATCAACTCTGGCAATGTGACGGGTGAGAAGAAGACCCTGCATCCACGTAAGGTCGTCAGCTCCATCATCATGGGTACGAAGGCACTTTATGACTTCGTCAATAAGAATGATATGATCGAGATGTACCCCGTCGATCATACGAATGACCCCTATATGGTCGGGCAGAATGACAACATGGTCTCTATCAACTCCTGCCTGGAGATAGACCTCTATGGGCAGGTAGCATCCGAAGCTATCGGACTCAACCAATATAGTGGCACGGGTGGGCAGGTCGACTACCTGCGTGGGGCAAAGCGCTCGCGTGGCGGTCGCTCCATCTTAGCCTTCACCTCTACGGCAAAGGATGGCACTTGCTCGCGCATTGTCCCAGTCTTGCCGTCGGGAGCCACCGTGACCTCAGGGCGCAATGAGGTAGACTACATCGCTACCGAATACGGCGTGGTTCGTCTCCGTGGTCTGACGCTTCGTGAGCGTGCCCTGGCCTTGACAAGCATCGCTCACCCCGACTTCCGCCCTGGGCTCATGGAGGTCATCCTTGAGCGCTTCGGCGAGTAGCAGCTTGATAAAGCAGGCTGAAGAATGCCTCTGGATAATATAAATATAGAAGAGAGCAAGGAACCGCCCTACGAAGGGCCTCCTTGCTCTCGCTCGCTCTAGGAAGTGTAGGGTGTTGCTACCCATGTTTTTAAAGGGAAGAGATCAAATTTGTGGTAAAATAGGTTTTCATATTATAAATGACTACATTTGTCTACCACATGAGGGAGCATCGTCGCCGGAAGCCTTACATCATAACCCTACAGTACAGCGCGCTCCTACCAATCAATTGATCGCATGAGTATGAATAGAGTAATGCGTTTGTCAGATCATCAGGCCGACCGCTACTGGCGTGTAGAGACGCTGGGGGGGGACCTTATGACTAACTGGGGTAAGGTATCTACATCAGGGCGCTATGAGGTCAAGTCGTTTGCTGACGCAGCGGAGTGCGAAGAGCGCGCCCAGCAGTTGGTTGACGCAAAGCTAAAGGCAGGCTTCCAGGACTTCCCTGGCTTTGATCCGATGCAGTCCTTCTACTATGACGATGATGAGATGGGGCTACATCCCCTGACCAGCCACCCGACCTTCCGCAAGTACTTCGGCTCGGAGGTCTATTACTCCAGTATCCAAGATGCAGCACCCTTCGGAAATGATGAGGGGAGTGATGCCCTATGGGAGCTCAGTGACCTCCTACGTCGTCGACCAAAGGCAGACCTTACACATTACCCAGCCTCATTGATATCCAAGCTCTATCATCTACCCTTTTGCCCGCCTAAGGGAGAGACCTATGAGGAACTGGAAGCCCAGCGCAACCTCACTCTGGAGGGACGCCCACTGCTGGAGCAGCTCCGCCGTACGGATCGTGTCATCGTGGCGCTGGCTCTTGCGCAGGTGAAGATCACGGGTAGCCTCTCCAAGGCACTCTATGCTTTGGCACTACGCTCTCTCGATCGCCTCGTCAAACTCAAGAGTCTCGGAGCACCTGTCCGCTGCTCAGTCGAGCTCCTCCTGCAAGAGCGTGATGATCTGGAGATCTATGCTCGTGAAGTCGGTCTTAATTAGTTGCTCATAATCGTTCATAAATAAAGAAGTCGCCCGCTTGGTCCTCATGCCAAGCGGGCGACTTCATTTGTATGGAAGCTACTTGTGGTAGGTGAAGCGTAGTACAGTCTGCGTCGTATCTGAGAGTGCGAAGGTGCGGTCAGCCACATGACCGATGAGCCAGATGGGGGCTTCCTCTCGACATAACAAAAGGGCTTCACGGCGTGCGCGGTGAGAGAACTTCCCGTCAATGAGTATGCGTCTGAGTAGCTTCTTCCCCGACATACCGAAGGGGCGGAGGGTGTCGCCCTCACGGCGTGAGCGGATGGTAAGCCTTTGGGACTCTAACCTATCGTAGTCAAAGACTGCGACCTCTCGAGGTGTGCGGTAGCCACCCTTTAGAGCACTAAGGGAAAGGAGCTCCCAGTGTAGTTCTCCTCCGAAGGGAAGTGCGCACTGCCCTTCTTGGCTGATGTCAATGGATAGGGATACTGCTGCTCCCTCCTCACGTGGGAGTAACTCCAGCAGCTGTACACCATGGATGAGTAGGTGGGTGGGGGAGTAGAACTTTGCTCCAGCCGTCCCCTCTGCGAGATGCTTACTGAGTTCCTCGACGACAGGGCGCTGGAAGCCATGGGGTCGTAAGAGCTCGAAGAGAATGGTCGTTCGCTCGGGATGAGTGGCAAGGGGCTTATACTCCAAGCCACTGGGGGATAGTAGTTCGGCTCGGTAGCACTCGATCGTCTCCATATAGAGGGTCTCCGTCGAGCGCAGGTGCTCTATCGTGCGATAGGTCGTCGCTCGAAAGGAAGGATTAAGCTCCTCAAAGAGGGGGATGAGCTGATGGCGAATCAGATTGCGCTTATAGCGGGTATCGCTATTTGAGCTATCCTCACGATAGCTTTGCCCAAGAGCACTCAGATAGTCAAGTATAAGTGCACGGGGAGTTGCTTGTAGGGGGCGGATGATACCTTCTGCCTGCTTGATGAACGGCATACCACTGAGCCCACGGATGCCTGTACCCATAGAGAGGTTGAGTAGTAGGGTCTCTACTTGGTCATCTGCATTGTGGGCAACGGCTACGACCTTCCTGCCTTCACTACCTTCAGTAAAGGAGCAAAACCACTGGTAGCGTAGCTCACGTGCTGCCATCTCGATAGATATTCCCTTCTCCTCGGCATAGTTTCGAGTATCGAAGTGCTTGATTTGCAAGGGAACGCTGAGCTTCGTGCATAGCTCCCGCACGAAGGCTTCATCGCATTCGCTCTCTTCGCCACGTAGTGTGAAGTTGCAGTGGAGCGCTTCGAGTCTTTCGCCGTAGCCTAAAGCAAGCATAGCCACCAGCAGAGCGACCGAGTCGGCCCCTCCGCTGATGGCTATGTATATACGCTGGGTGGCGCTATCTATGAGTCGATGCTCTTGGATGGTCGTGGCGACCTGAGCTTCGAGAAGAGAGCGCATCTCCCTTCTTAGTTGTGCTGGTGAGCTTCCTCTACGAGTTCGGGATCGACGAGGATACGACCGCAGTATTCGCAGACGATGATCTTCTTATGAAGCTTCAGATCTACCTGGCGCTGGGGTGGGATCTTGTTGAAGCAACCACCGCAAGCATCACGATCGATGGGTACGACAGCAAGACCATTGCGGGCTCCTTCACGGATACGAGTGAAGGCGTGGAGAAGACGCTCCTCGATACCTTCCTCCAGACGGATAGCTTCAGCACGGAGAGATTCTTCTTCCTGCTTTGTTTCTCCCTTGATACGTGCCAGCTCCTCCTGCTTAGCCTCCAGGTCTACACGGTGCTCACCGATAGTTTCCTTGAGAGTAGCGATACGCTCCTTGCGGTGCTGGATCTCGGTCGTCCCTTCGGCGATACGCTTCTGAGAGAGCTCGATCTCGAGGCCTTGGAATTCGATTTCCTTGGAGAGGTTGTCGTACTCGCGGTTGTTCTTGACGTTGTTGAGCTGCTCCTTATATTCCTCGATGCGCTCTTCAGCCTTCTGGATCTTAGCCTTCTCGGTAGCTACAGCCTGCACCTGGCGCTTGTTGTCCTCTTCGAGGTGCTTGAGACGCGTCTCCATACCTTCGATCTCATCTTCGAGGTCCTGTACCTCGAGGGGGAGTTCACCACGGAGGGTCTTGATATGGTCGATCTTGGTGAAGGTCTCCTGTAGGCGACTCAGGGCGATGAGCTTGTCTGCTACCGTCCGGTCGGCAGAGCTAACGTTAGCTTCAGGGCTTGCTACTGTCGTGGCCACCTCTGGGGAAGCTACTTCCTTAGCCTTGCTTGACTTCTTGGTGGTCGTCTTCTTTGTCGTTGTTTCTTTCGCCATTATGGATGCTGTAACGCTTTTATAGGATTGGAGTCTAACTCGCTTTGATAGACCGCAAAGTTAGTCATTTTATCTGAGATGATCTGTGTGAAGAGCTGTGCCGCAATGCATTCGCTCTCGTAGTGCCCCACCGTACAGAGGATGGGAGCCCCTTCGCAGTCGAAGTAATCATTATACTTGGCCTCGCCTGTAATGAGGATATCAGCACCTGCTCGCTTGGCTTGCTTCCAGAGGAAGGCACCTGCTCCGCCACAGATAGCGACACGCTTGATGGCTGTCTTCTCCGTCACGCTGTAGCGAAGCTGCTCGGTCTTGAAGTAGTCAGCTACTCTGCGTAAGAAGCTCTCTACGGGCTCTGCTTCGGGGAGCTCCCCGATGACGCCAGCACCGATACGTGGATGGACGTTCTGCAGTCGGGTAATGCTGTAGGCGGGGGTCTCGTAAGGATGGCTGGCTAGCAAGGCTTGCTCCACCTGACGCTGTCGGTAGGCAGGGAAGGTGAGGCTTAGTCGCTCTTCAGGCTCTACATGCAGCTGCCCGATCTCGCCTACGAAGGGATGAGCTCCGTCAAGAGCACGGAACGTCCCCTGCCCGGAGCAGCGATAGCTACAGCTGTCGTATGCCCCGATCGAGCCTGCACCTGCGGCCCAAAGTGCTTCGGCTACTTGGTTCAGCTCCTTCGCTGGGACAAAGGTCACTAGCTCCATGAGCGTATCGGACATTGGTGCTAAGGCTGTGACGGACTCCAGTCCCAGCTCCTCGGCTAAGAGGTAGTTCAGCCCACCATCCGCATTGTCGGCATTGGTGTGAGCTGCATAGATCGTGAGATCGTGACGTATAGCCAGGCGTACGCAGCGCTCGATATAGCTGGAGGTGCCGACCTGCTTTAGCCCCTTGAAGAGGAGGGGGTGGTGGGCGATGATCATGTTGCACCCCTTAGCGATAGCTTCTTGGAGGACTGCCTCGGTGATGTCAACACAGCAGAGTACGCCCGTAGCTATCTGCGAAGGGTCGCCAACCTGCAAGCCACAGTTGTCGTAGTTCTCTTGTAGTGCTGTAGGGAGCTTCTCTGTGAGGGCTTCCCATACCTTATATATAGGTGTCATCAGTCGTGCTTAGCTTGTTTCTTTTTCTTACGTCGGTTCCTCTGTCCTGTGATGAGGACGATGACAGAGGCGAGGCCGAGGAAGAAGATGAATAGATCCGTCCCCCACTTGCCGAGGAAAGGACGATAGAGGCGCCCAGCATGGAGCTCGAGAGCTGCCTGCCAGAGGGAATAAGGCATCTCATTGAGCGCCTCAGGCTGGTGGACGAAGGGGAGGTCTTGTGCTCCCGTCTTGTGGTCAGAGGCTCTACGTACGGCACCTCGGTAGTGAAGGAAGACGTAGTCCTCACTGGGAGTGTCTCCTGCGAGAAGTCCCGAGACCAGGTAGTCACTTATAGGAGGCCCCATCTTTACCTCACGGATGACCTCACCCGTGAAGTAGTTGCGTATAGGATCCTTCTGATCAGGGTAGACCTCAAAGAGCCCAGCAAAGGAGCCGATGAGCCAGCTCCCATCAGGACGCTGAGCAAAGCCATTGACTCCCATCGGGCTGACCTCGGGCTGGAGCTCCCACTTCTCCGGCTTAGCCGAGAAGTCTCGGAGCTTGAAGAATCCCTCGCTCGTCGAGAGTAGCCACCCGCCATTTTTGTGATCCTCACGAATACCACGCAGACGGTCGAACCAAGGGTTCTCGCTATAGAGTGTACTGAAGGTATTCGGACGCGCCTTCGTGAGGATGAAGGGAATCATCAGCGGAGGACGGAGTACCCATCCCGTGATGAAGACGAAGAGGAGGATATAGTAGAGGTGAAGGCCGATGACCTTATGCCACTTGAAGTGGATGGAGAGCTTGCGTGAGAGTTGTCTCTTCTTCTCGGTGGCCTCCTTCGTCCCGTGCTTATTCTTCTTTGCCATCAGACGGTGGCTGAAGATAGTGTAGAAGATCCCCGTGATGGAGAGGAGTATGACGAAGAGCCCGATGATGTCGACGATGATTCGTCCCGTGAGGCCGAAGTACTCTCCACTGTGGAGCATCCACAGGATCTGGAAGAGTAAGATCTTCCCCGTATATCCATCGGGCTTCTTCAGCTCGTAGGTCGTCCAGCTGGGATCACTAAGCGAACGGCGGTAGAGTAGGGAGCGGCTCAGGAGCAGTACGGAGTCGCCCGTGATCTGTAGATCAGCCAAGCGCCCACGTACAGAGCTCGGTAAGGGTTGCTCGATCCATCGGTCACGCTGAGGAGCGAGGCGATAGAGGCGATACTGCGAGGCGACCCATATCCCGCCCGTTGTATCTCGCGCCATAGACATGATCTTAGCTTCGTCACCGCCACGGACAAAGCCCGCATGCAGTGGTCGTGCCTCATGTCGTAGGCTACTGTCGGTCACCCACACGCCTACGCCCCCATAGATATAGGCTAAGCTGTCAGCGCGGAGTACACCTCGCACAGCCCCATTATTCCACTTCTCGAACTTATAGTCGCTGGGGAGGACTGCACGGGGAATGTCTATACTCTGTAGTAGGTCTCGGTGGTTGAGGATGATCCCAGAGAGGGCTGCCAAGAAGAGTAGAAAGCAGAGAGGGATCCCCAAATACTTGTGTATCTTCTTTGCCTTCATCCTATGCTCCTGAGTTTGCTATGCTACCCTGTCGTGCTTGAATCATACTTCGTACGGGGTTAGCGTACATGGTGAGCAGGCAGTGGCGGAGATAGGTGCGGTCGAGTGCAAGCCCATCGGGGAGCTTGACCAGATCAATGCGGCTCTCGATGTACTTGAGGGCCTTGGCTTCGTCTTCAGCACTATAGTCATAGAGGCCCCGCTTGCCTCCCTCGAGGGTATCGAGGGCGATGTAGTTGATGGGGTAGAGCTTGTAGTGGCTGTGGATCTCTGAGTCAATGAGCAGAGCGATGGCTTCGGGAGTGCTGTAATGCTCTGCTGTCTCGCCTCGTGAGGCGATCAGCTCATTGAGAGGACGGCCGATGTGGAAGGAGACCTCACCCTTCCAGCCGAAGATCCCTGTACGCATATTGATACCATCGTCAGCTGGGCTCTTCTTGAAGCCCTCGACGTCGCGCTTGAGCTGCATCTCCTGCGCCTTGAGGTAGTCACAAGGGTCATACTCATAGCTGCAGGTCACGGGGACAATGTTCAGTGGCGCAAGGGCTTCAAGAGGCTGGCGGCTCTTTGCACCGAGGGCAAGCATCTTTAGCAATGCAGGCTGCGTCTTGTCGGTCGAGTCCTTTGAGCGACCTTCACGCTGTGCGATCCAAAGGCTCCTCCCTTCGGCGATGGCATCGTGCATGTACTCGGAGAGTAGGCGAGCAGCCAGTAGGACTTCGCGCCCTTGGAGGTTGCGTCGCACGAGGAAGCTCCCATTGAGCTTAACCAAGGTCTCAATCCAAGGATAGAGCATGAGGTTGTCACCGATAGCTATCTCGGGGAACTTCGCATCGATATCTGCTACAAGGACATTGAGGAAAGCTGAGTCGAGGATGATATCTCGGTGATTGGAGATATAGGTGTAGGCGCCATCCTTCGTGATGTGGTCGGTACCCGTGAGTTCGACGGAACTACAGCACTTGCGCATGATGTGCTTGACCCAGTGATAGCTCGCAGCACGCTTGAAGTCCTCGACGCTACGGCAGGCGCTGAGCGCTTCGACCAATTCATCCCACGACTGCTCGAGCTGTAGGCTCTCGTAGACGGCACGAAGGGGCTCGAGACTCGTCAGGTGCTGGATAGCTGTCTGTACCTCTTCGGGCGCCAGCGGGCGGATGCTTTCGTATTTCTTGAGATCCATAGTGGATGGTGTGCTTGGTGAAGGTTAGGAGAGATGATCCTGGATAAGGTCGGTCAGCAGGTCCTGCATCGTCAGTCCTGCAGCCTTGACCTGCTGGGGGATGAAGCTCGTGGGGGTCATGCCTGGGGTGGTATTGACCTCGAGGAGGGTTGGGCGACCATCGGCTTCGATGATGTAGTCGACACGGATGATACCGCGGGCATCGACGTGCTGATAGATCTCACGGGTGAGCTCTTGTATCAGCGCTGTGAGATCGGGGCTAATGCGTGCGGGGGTGATCTCCTCGACTGCGCCGTTGTACTTCGCCTCGAAGTCAAAGAAGCTATTCTTGGGCACGACTTCTGTCACGGGGAGAGCCGTGATGGTGTCGCCAATACGGTAGCATCCGCAGGTCACCTCGGTGCCCGCAATGAAGCGCTCGAGGAGGACCTCATCGCATTCGTCAAAGGCGAGGGTAACAGCCTTGTCCAGTGCCTCAAGGCTCTCAACTTTTGAGGTCGCTACGCTGGAGCCTCCAGCATTAGGCTTCGCAAAGAGAGGAAGGCCGAGGCGCTTGATAAGCTCTTCAGAGGAGGGGCAAGCGCCATTGCGCAGTAGGCGTACGGAGTCTGCTACACGTAGGTTCGGGTAGGTGGAGAGGTAGCGGTTGCAGTAGTATTTATTGAAGGTCAGTGCTTCGGTGAGCGTGCCACCCGTATTGTAGGGGACGCCGACGAGGTCAAGGTAACCCTGTAGGAGCCCATTTTCTCCGGGCGTGCCATGCACGGTGATCAGGGCATAGTCGAGCTTGATATGCTCACCACGGAGGGTAAAGCTGAAGTCGCACTTATCGACGAGGGTAGGTTCCTTCGTCTCTTCTCCATCGGGGTGTACATACCATCCATCGCGCTCGATGACGATGAGGTAGGGGGTAAATCGGCTGCGATCAATCCACGAGAGAAGGCCTGCTGCGCTGCGCAGAGATACGGCGTATTCGCCAGAGAAACCGCCAGCGATAACGGCGATATTATATCGTTCCATAGGGTGTATGGGCAACTTGGTCGTATATGAATGAATAATTATGCTAAGACAAAAATACAGCTTTCACGGCTGAAAACCCACCCCGTGCAGGGCTGACGCATGATATTGCTTCCAGCTAAGCGAAGTTGTTTGGCTTTGTTTCATCAGCCGTTATCCTCCACGTTATGGAACTCCTTATCCTCATCAGTAGCCTTAGCCTGATTGATCTTATAGGCAATGAGTGGCTGTTGGGTAAATCAACAAGGATCAGGAAAAACACAGCCAGGCGTATTGTAAAGCGCAATACACCTGGCTGCAGATAGAAATATCTCCTTGTGAATAAAGATATATCTAATCTTCCTCTACGATAGGCTTATAGTGCCCCCAGCTCTTACTCTTCGCATACGAATCTTTTGAGCCAACGGGTACAATCAGCTTCCCACTATTACTTAGGATACGATCAACATACATACCGTCAACAACCGCAGGCGGATAGATTGCTTTGACTTTGATTTCCTTCAGGGCAATACAATTTGCGAAGGCGCTATATCCTATGCGATTTACATTCGATGGTAGAGTTATCTGTGTCAGACTACGGCAATTAGAAAAAAGCCCATAAGGAATGTAGTTCAAACTCTCTGAGAGCTGTACATCCTTAAGCTTAAGACAGCCTCCAAAACAACCATTCTCAATAGAGGTCACAGAGTTGGGGAGAGTCACCTGCGTTAGACTACGGCAATCCTGAAAAGCAAGATCTCCGATAGTTGTCAGGGCTTCAGTAAACTCGACTTTTTCAAGCCGTATACATCCATCAAATGCATACGGCTTTATTGTGTGGATTCTCTTTGTGTGAATGGCTTTTAGAGCCTGGCACCCTTGGAATACACACTCTTCCAATTCATGGAGATTGTCGGGGAGGGTTACGGTATGAAGGCTAATACATCCATGAAAAGCCCAGCGCCCAATTCCGGACACAGAATTAGGAATTGCAGCCTCTTGTAGTTGGGTACATCTATCAAATGCACGCTCAGAAATTGCCTTAAGTTTGTTCGGGAAGGTTATCGTTTTCAGACGAGAGCAATTAGTGAATGCTTGAACTCCGATTTCTGTTACCTCGCTGGGGATCGTGACATGTCCGCTCTCGGGAATGGAGGTGTTTGGCCAAGTCTTTAAGACTCCGTTCTTGATGACTACTCCTTCGGGGAGGCTTGGTTCAGGATTTACTTTAGCTCTTACCTTGAGCACGGCGCTGACGTGGTGTATCACCTCTTCGCTTTCCGTGAGGGTGACGTGTGGCATTTTGCCTGGTAGCATAAAGAATACACCTTTCCCATTGTTCTCAGAGGCAGGTATCCCCCAAGCACTTTCCTTTGTCACCACACCGTCTGCTCTAGCCATCAAGTCTTGTAAGTCACGAGACAGCAAGCCAACACCAGTAAGGTTCCCTTTGCTGTAAATAGCAGCGACGGGATGATAATAGGTACTTGGAGCCTCATTCTTGGCTAATCCCTTGATGAAGTCAGACTCTGTGTACAGGTCTTGGAAGCCCTGCGAACCGTCGTTATACATCTTGACGACAAAGCGACCATATTCATCTAGCTTTCCGTTTTCCTCTAGTATTGCAGAGGAGAATGCTTCAAGCGCGTACTTGATGATGCCCATTGGTGAGCCTTTGTGAGGCGTACCAAGTGTGATCAAATTTTGTACGAGATCAGCTTTGCCATAGTTCTCCAAAGCGCTACGAGCAACGAGCCCTCCCATACTGTGTGCGACGATGTCCACCTTGGCCCCGTTGAGCTTGTTCTGCAAGTAGAGGGAGAGCAGTTCGCCATTCTTGTTGATAGGCATAGAGGTATTGTAGCCCATCGTCAGATACTTGGTATATCCTGCCTCTTTGACGAGGGGAGCTAACCCCGTGATGAAGGAACTCCAACACGCTATCGGGCTGCTCGTCCAACCGTGAATAAATAGAAGGACTTTATCCTTACTTGTGATCTCAGAGAGATCTTTGAGTGTTATCTTGCCCGTACCACTCGGGAGCACTACCTCCTTTAACCCAAATTCTGCCATATTGGGCATCTGATGCTCTACAAGCAACTGGTTAAGCTTTGATGCTCCTATGATCTCCAAGGGGCGGATGATACACTTCTCGACTACTAGGCCTGTGATTGGGTCAGTTTTGAGCGAGACCTCTGTTCTGACTCCACGCTTTACAGCTTTAGTCAAGACTCGGACACGGTGCTTAGTCTCGTCCCCGATAGCACGTAGTCCCGCTTCGTCAGTGTTATAGACGAGGGCTATATACATCTCCGTGCCATCGGGGATGTTGGGGTTGTTGAAAGATATTTCGCATCCTTTGCTCAGCAATGAGTTAACATTGCCAGAGAGTTCTATACCATCGCCGAGAGCCTTGTAGGTAGGGTCTTGGAAGTCTTTTTGTGTAGCTGTGTTAACCTTGATCTCGGTCTTTTCTTCCACAGCTCCCTTGGGGAGATGAATCTCGTAGCCACTATGACTAATGGTGTTCTCTTTGCTTGGCTCAATCGTGACGGTGGTACCTGCCGTAACTACTGGGGGGGGTGGCACCTGTGGCTCTTCTTTGCCATTAGGACTGTCTTGCTTACAGGATGAAAGCAAGAGGAAGGATAGTGCTATACCAGCACTAAGCCATTTCATAGAAGTAATTAGTTTCATGCAACTGATAGGCTGATGTCTTGAGGACCTCCACTCAAGTGTGAGTATTGTGATAAGGGGAGCACGAGGTCGTTAGACTTCACACTCTGCAGATAGGATTGTAGGATTTGCCTTGATTCCAAGAGTGATGTGCAGAAAAGACTTCCACGCTTTACGGTGGAAGGGCAATGCTATCCTCCTCTCTTTCAATTAAGCTCTCCTACGATGTATCAGTAGAGAAATGAAGCAGCGCTTCCCGTCAAATGGGTTGGATAGATCTATGCAGATCCTGTCCCCCGTAAAGGTAGGCAAATTAACGCTATGCCTTATCCCCCCAGTAAGGGTCGCTTGATGCCGTCCTGCTTTGCTACGGCTGTGAGGGGAGGCATAGTGCAGTAATTACCTCGAAACGAGCGAGAAAAAGTGGCGGAGGAGTAGAGGGAAAATTCCGAAGGAGTACGGTTATTCTTTCGTCTACGTGCGAGGTCTTAAAGACTACGTGCCGAGATGATAGGATTTACGTGCCTGGCTTTAAAATCCACGTGCGTAGACAGCGGAATAGGCGTAGTGCTTCAGGGAAAGTTCTCGCGGTGCTCCAGAGAAGAGCAGTGCTGCTGCGCGCCTTTTTCTCAGCTCCCTTGGAGGACTACCTTGTATAGCTCCTCGGAAGGGGGCTGTATGGCCTTGTCGTCGCACCCCTACGGGAGGGCGGTCTGTCGTCGTGGAGTGAGGAGCCGCTACTGATGAGGCTAAGGAGTTCCATAACGTGAAGGATAACGGCTGATGAAACAAAGCTAACCAACTTCGCTTAGCTGGAACCAATACCATGCATCAGCCCTGCCACCCCGTGGCATGGTGACGTAGCTCTTCTCTTCATAATGATGCTCTGGGTTCCTACGGGGAAGCAGTATGGTTTTAAGCATGCGTGAGACTATCGGGATGAATGATATGTATACCTTGTCTGGGAAAAACGTATACGTTTTCACCGTAAGACGTATACGTTTTGTCCGCGAAACGTATACGTTTTACTCGTGGAGGGTATACGTCTTGCTCTAAATCGCTCGTAGATGGCATTTTACTTCATAAGAAAGCCCCGACACACAGCACGTATGTCGGGGCTATTAATTCAGGAGGAAATACCTTAGCGGTAGTCGGTGTAGAGAAGGTAGCGAGTGCGCTTGGCTTGGAATGCCTTGAGGCCTGCTTGCCATGAGGCACGTATTTCCTCTTCGCTAAGGCCAGAGCTTAGCTGCTGTCGGAGCTTCTTTGTCCCAGCTAAGAGGTCGAAGAGTTGGCGCTGATTGATCAATTGAAGCCCCAGACTATCTGCCTTGCGATAGTAGTCCAGGAGCGGCCCGAGTGCGATCTGTCGCTTGGGTAGGCTGACCGAAGTATAGTCAGTGCCATAGCATAGCTTGCCCTTGTGCCGAGGGTTGCTGTCCTCGCCGAGCTTGATCTGAGGAGTATAGACGATGCTCCCGAAGCGCTTGTCGGGGTAGCCGATGGCTTGGAAGGGCTTCGATGTGCCACGCCCCACACTCATGATAGTTGCCTCGAAGAAGCAGAGCGAGGGGTAGAGCTCGATGGAGCGACTATTGGGGAGGTTGGGGCTTGGGCGTACGGGCAGTTCGTAAGGATCGCCATGAGACCAGCCATCCATAGGGATGACCTTCACATGGCAGGTATTCCCTCCTCTTAGCCAGCGCTCCCCATCGATCATCAGAGCCAGCTCTCCGACGGTCATCCCATGGGCTACAGGCAGTGGATCTACTCCAATGAAGGAGCGACAGTCGGGCTCCAGTATCGGCCCATCAATGAAGTCATTGGGGTTGGGACGATCACAGACGACGAAGGTCTTCCCCTCCTCGGCGCACGCCTCCATGAGGTAGTGCATCGAGGAGATATAGGTATAGAAGCGCGTACCGACATCCTGCAGGTCAAAGACGAGGAGGTCAATGTCGGCGAGCATCTCGGGGGTCGGGCGCTTGCGCTGTCCGTAGAGGCTCACCACGGGAAGCCCCGTCTTTTCATCCACGCCGCTACGTACATTCTTCCCTGCATCGACCTTACCACGAAGACCATGCTCGGGGACGAAGAGACGTACGATATTGATGCCTTGGGAGAGGAGGGTATCTACAAGATGCGTGCCCGTACTGCCGACGAGCGAACTCTGATTGACCATCAGCGCGACGCGCTTACCCTGGAGGGTGGGGAGGAGGAGCTCCATGCGCTCAGCACCTACGGTGACGGGAGTGGGAAGCTTTTGTGCACGAGCAGAGGCAGCCCAAGAGAGGGCACCTGCGAGGAGGAGAGCAAAGGTCTTCTTCGTCATCATCTATCCAGTGATCTTGACGCGGGTGGCACGGACCTCTGTTCCCGTGAAGATGGAGGCTAATTCTTCGAACTTCTCGGGGCACTCGGTCGTGCGGTAGGATATCTCACCACCTTGACTCAGACGATGCTCCATCTCGGGATGTCGGAGGAGGTAGTCTGCCAGCGAAGAGGCTACGAGTTCGCCCTGCGAGATGAGCTTGATGGACTCAGGGAGGGCTTCTCTGATCTTCGGACGAAGGAGCGGGTAGTGCGTGCAGCCTAAGATGATGGTATCGATCTTCGGGTCACGCTGCATGAGTTCGCTGGTGTACTTCTCGACGAAGTAGTCTGCACCAGGCGCATTGCTCTCTCCGTACTCGACGAGGGGTACCCACATGGGGCAAGCTTGCTCCTCTACGGTGACTTCGGGGAAGAGCTTCCCGATCTCGGTCGCATAAGAGTGTGAGGAGACCGTGCCTGGTGTGGCGACGACACCGACATGGCGACTCTTCGTGAAGCGAGAGATCGCCTCTACGGTGGGACGGATGACGCCGAGGACACGACGGGTAGGGTCGTCGGAGTAGGGCAGGTAGTGCTGCTGGATCTCACGAAGTGCCTTGGCCGAAGCCGTGTTGCAAGCTAAGATGACCAGCGGACAGCCAGCGTCGAAGAGATACTTCACGGCCTGGAGCGTGAAGTCATTGATGACGTCAAAGGAGCGTGTGCCGTAGGGCGATCGTGCATTGTCCCCGAGGTAGATGTAGTCGTACTGAGGGAGCTGTCGGCAGATCTCAGAGAGTATGGTGAGCCCGCCGTAGCCCGAGTCAAAGACTCCGATAGGGGCGGGTGTCGTAGGATGAGACATATAGTGAGGTGTCGGGTGTTAAGCTGGGACGAAGCTATAGAAGACCATACCGAAGCATCCAGCCAATGCCAAGATGAGCAAGGGGCTGACACGGAAGCGGAAGACGGCGATGAAGGCTATAGCGAAGAGCGAGAGACTGACGATGAACTGCGTAAGCGATGTGTCGGGTGTACCAAAGTTCTCTGCTGTCATCAGTACCATAGCCGCTGCTGCGACGAGCCCAACGACTGTAGGGCGGAGTGCACCGAAGACGCTCTTCAGCAGGGGACTATCCTTATGCTTCAGAAGGAAGCGGCTGACTACCATCATCAGGATGAAGGGTAGCCAGAGGATGGAGAAGGTCGCGAGGAGCGAGCCTAAGAAAGCCATGGCGGGTGGATACCCCGCGTTGAGTACCGAGGTATAGCCTACGTAGGTGGCCATATTGATGCCCAGAGGCCCAGGCGTCATCTGGCTCACAGCGACGATGTCGGTGAACTCAGCTGCGCTTAGCCAACCCTCTTTCGTGACGACGTCGTCCTGGATGAGGGAGAGCATAGCATACCCACCACCGAAGCCGACGATACCGATCTTAGAGAAGATGAGGAAGAGCTGGAGGAAGATCATTGGGCATCTGTGTTAGAGCGTCGTCTCTGCAGGTAACCATAGATCCACCCTGCGATCCCCGCGATGAGGATGATGTAGACTGGAGAGACGTCGAAGAAATAGATGAGGATGGCCGCTACGAGAGGGATCCATATCGTATAGCGGGAGAGTGATGCGGAGCGTGCCATGGAGAAGACGGGAGCCGCGATGAGTGCTACCACTACGGGTCGTATCGCACGGAAGGCATATTGCACGAGTGGAAGCTCCTTGAACTGCTGGAAGACTGTCGCGAGGATGAGGATGATGACGAACGAGGGGAGGACGTTAGCTACCGATGCGATGATGGCGCCACGTAGCCCACCGAGCTTATGCCCGATATGTCCAGCCATGTCGACTGCGAAGATCCCTGGGGTAGCCTGTGCTACTGCCAGGATGTCGAGGAACTCCTCTTGTGTGAGCCATCCTGTACGCTTGACGATCTCGTGCTCCATCATTGGGATCATAGCGTACCCTCCACCGATAGTCGTGATGCCTATCTTGAAGAAGATGCTGAAGAGCTGCGATAGCTCTTGGCGAGTTAGATTCTTTGTTGTACTCATTTCTCGGCACAAAGATACGACCTTATGACGGAAGAGGATATTAAGACAAGTGCCCCCGCAGGAGAGATTCACTCTCGTGCGAGGGCACTACATTATTATATAGTAGGGTGGGGAAGCGAGCTCCCCTAAGCCCTGCTACCAGACGACGACACGATCCTTAGGAGCGATGTACATCTTGCCCGTTGGGCGGATATTGAAAGCCTTGTAGAAAGGATCAATATTCTTCAGGGCCTGGTTCACGCGAAGCAGACCGAGGCTGTGAGGGTCAAGCTTCGTGAGGCGACGGATTTCGGCCTCTGTGATGTTCTGCCCCCAAAGGCGAGCATAGGCGATGTAGAAGCGCTGAGCGGGAGTGAAGCCATCGATCTTAGCAGCCTGCTTGCCTTCGTTGGCCATCTGCAGAGCGAGGTAAGCGATGGTGAGACCGCCCTGGTCTGCGATGTTCTCTCCGAGCGTGAGCTCCCCATTGGCCTTGAGACCTGGGGCAACTGTGACCGCAGAGAACTGCTTAGCGAGGCGCTGCGTGGTGGCTTCGAACTTCTTACGGTCTTCGGGTGTCCACCAGTTGTTCATGTTCCCATCCTTATCGAAGTTAGATCCTTCGTCGTCGAAGCCGTGAGTCATCTCGTGACCGATGACGACACCGATCGCACCGTAGTTCACAGCGTCATCTGCATCCATATTGAAGAAGGGAGGCTGCAGGATACCTGCGGGGAAGCAGATCTCGTTGGTCGTGGGCATATAGTAGGCATTGACCTCCTGAGGGCTCATGAGCCACTTCGTACGGTCAACGGGCTTGCCGAGATCCTTGAGGTTGTCTGCCTGCATGAAGCGTGTAGCTGCCTCGAGGTTCTGATAGTACGTCTTGCTCTCATCGATGTCGAGGGCGCTGTAGTCCATCCACTTGTCGGGGTAACCGATCTTGATGACGAAGCTGCTTAGCTTTTCCTGTGCGCGCTTCTTCGTCTCAGGGCTCATCCAGCTGAGGGCTTCGACGCGCTGGCCGAGAGCCTTCTGCAGGTTGTGTACGAGCTCGATCATTCGCTCCTTAGCTTCGGGAGAGAAGTAGCGCTTGACGTATACTTCACCGAGAGCTTCACCGAGGACGTTCTGCACGACATCGACGCTACGTCTCCAGCGTGGGTGCATCTCCTTGCGGCCGCTGAGCTGCTTGCCGAAGAAGTCGAAGTGAGCTTGGACGAAGTCATCACTCAGCGAATTGGCAGCACCGCTGATGGTATGCCCTGTGAGGAAGTCTCGCAGGTCCTCGACCTTAGCTGAGGAGTACCACTTGTCGAAGGCCTTGAAGAAGTTCAGCTGCATGAAGTTCGCCGTGGCGATGTCAAGGCCACGCAGACGAAGGTAGCCGCTCCAGTCGAAGCCCTTATTGTCTCGTGCAAAGTCAGCGATCGTCACGATGTTGTAGTTCTTCTGTGAGTCACGCAGCTCCGTATTGGAGTAAGAGAATTGAGCCAGCTCCGTCTCGATACGGATGGTAGCCTTGGCGATGCGGCTGGCTTCGGCGTCAGAGTAGCCCGAGAGCTTGAGGATGCGGACGAGGTAGGCTTCGTAGCCAGCGAGGATCTGCTTGGCTTCGGGGGTAGACTCGACGTAGTAGTCGCGCGAACCGAGGCCAAGAGACGTCTGCGTGAAGAGGAAGATGTTCATGGTGCTATTCTTCTCGTCAGCTGCGACGCCCGTGCCGAAGAGGCAACCTTGACCATAGACCTGATCCTGCTGAGCGATATGCTTGAGGAGGTCTTCCTTGGTTTGGATTCCCTGGAGGGCTTGTAGCTCGGGGATAAGGGGCTTGTAGCCCTGACGATTGCGCTCAGCGCTGTCCAGAGACTGCTTGTAGAGGACGGCGACACGATAGTCGTTCGTGCCCTTAGTCTGAGGCTTAGCGCTCAGCTCCTCTACGATGTGGCGGATCTGCGAAGTGGCCGTGTCGCGGAGAATGTCGAAGGTGCCGAAGCGGCTGTAGGCAGGCTTGAGAGGGTTCTTGCGTATCCAGCCTCCGTTGCTGTAGAGGTAGAAGTTGTCCTGAGGGCGTACCTTTCGGTCCATGTCGGAGAGGTTGATGCCTGGGACCTTCTCGGTCTTAGTCTGCTGAGCACTGAGGCTGGCAGGAAGGAGTCCCTGTGCCAAGAGTGCGCTGAGACCAAGCGTGATGAGTTGCTTTTTGATCTGCATAATGGATATTAATTGTAGTGGTCGTGCAAGAGAAGCCCCGTGTGTGAGGGGCAGCACCGCTGTGTGCCTCTGCAAAGGTACACCTTTTCGCTACGTGTTATACGGGGCTTGGGGCTGTATTCGTATAAGAATGTTGCGCGGAGCCCTTGCTCTCTATTTATTGTGCTAAGGCATCGCACGCCCAGCCCCACGATACACCTCTCCGAAGCGACACGCAAGCCCTTCGCCTTGTCGCGAGTATTCCTCTGATCCATCGAAGGAAAAAGTGTCCTTCTCGTAAAGAAGAAAGCGCTTTCCCTTAGTGGATTTTCCACATCTACACACGTAGTCTTAAAGACCAGGCACGCAAATCCAAATATCCATGTACGTAGATATTAGAGCCACGTACGTAGTCCAAACTTATCTGCCACTCGTCCGCAACTTTTATCCTTACGTGGATCAATTACCTAAATAGAGGTCGCTTCACAAGGCTATATGGGAATCAAGAGAAAGCTATATGAAAACATTGCACGGCATCTCAAAGGAGGGGCTTGGGCAAGGGTAGGGAGGACTCGGTATGAGCTCTCGGAGCAGAACGTATACGTTTGGTGAGCAAAGGGTATACGTTTCGCAGTCAAAACGTATACGTTTCGAGCGTAAAACGTATACGTTTCAGGCACGAAACGTATACGTCTTGGGCAGGTGCCGAATTTGCCTCATCAGGGCGCGGAGCTTAGGCGCTTTAGTTTAGATGAATAGAAGAGGCGAAGGTGCTACTTCGCTTCCGCCCTTCTTGTGGGTCGCTTACTGCTCTTCCTATGGTGGGAGGAGGGACTTCCCTTGGACCTTGTGAAGGCCGTGCATCATGCTGTGAGAGCGCCTTTCTATATAGGGTCGCCCATTATAATTCGTATCTTTACACCGCACACCTGTAGCGTGCAGTATTAAAGTCCTACAGATATTACAGATCGTAAGTCTATGAATCAATTTCTAAAGAAGGGGCTCGTGCTGGCGACCGCCGCCCTCTCTATCGGCTACCAAGCAAAGGCTGATAAGGGGATGTGGCTGCTCAACGAGCTCACGCGAGAGAACGTCGCTCAGATGAAGGAACTGGGCTTCCGCCTCCCCATTGACTCCCTTTACAACCTGGATAAGCCCAGCGTGGCTAACTCCGTTGTAATCTTCGGTCGTGGCTGTACCGGGGTCACTGTCTCCAGCCAAGGTCTTATCTTCACCAACCATCACTGCGGCTTCGACGCTATCCAGTCGCAGAGCACCGTCGACCACGACTATCTCCGTGACGGCTTTGTCTCGCAGAGCTTCTCTGAAGAGCTCCCCATCGAAGGGCTCACCGTGAGCTACCTCTCCTCTATCCGTGACGTCACGAAGGAGATCCTTGCTCAGCTCAAGAAGCCCAAGAATGAAATCGAGCGCCTCTCGCAGATCCAGAAGATCTGTCAGAGCCTTGAGGCCGCTGAGAGCAAGCGCCTCAAGAGCGAGCACAAGCGTGTACAGGTACGCCCCTACTATGCCAACAACAAGTACTATCTCATTACCTACGATGTCTTCAGCGACGTACGTCTCGTCTTCGCTCCTCCAGGATCTGTAGGTAAGTTCGGCGGTGATACGGACAACTGGATGTGGCCTCGACACACGGGTGACTTCTCTGTCTTCCGCGTCTACGCTAACAAGGACAATGCTCCTGCCAACTACAGCAAGGATAACGTCCCCTACAAGCCCAAGTACTACGCTACCGTATCTACCGAAGGCTACGAGAAGAATGACTACGCGATGACTATCGGCTTCCCTGGCTCGACCTCGCGCTACATCCCTTCCTTCGCTGTAGAGAACCGTATGAGGGATCAGAACGATCCTCGCATCGAGGTACGCGGCATCAAGCAGGATATCTGGCGTGCAGCGATGAATGCTGATCAGGCTACCCGCATCAAGTATGCCTCTAAGTACGCCCGTAGCTCCAACTATTGGAAGAACTCTATCGGGATGAATAAGGCGCTCGTCAAGCTCGGCGTCCTCGATCAGAAGCGCGCTGAAGAAGCTTCCTTCGAAGAGTGGGTAGCTGCTTCGGGCAAGAAGGCTCAGGCTTACAAGGGCATTCTCTCCGAAATGGAAGGTGCATACAAGAAGCTTGGCAACATCGAGCGCCAGTCTATGTACCTGCGCGAAGCACTCATCGGTGGTACAGAGATCGTCTCCGCTGCACGTGGTCTGGGCGATCCCGCTAAGGTAAAGAAGCTCGCTTCTCAGCCTAAGGAGCAGCTCGCTCAGATGATCAATGATCTCTACAAGGACTATGTGCCTGCACTTGACCAGAAGGTCCTGCCTGCTATGCTCGACATCGTACGTCAGCGCGTCGATGCTAATCGCGTAGCTCCGATCTTTGACCTTATTAATAAGGAGTATGGTGGCGACACGAAGGCTTATGCTGATGCGCTCTTCGCTAATAGCGTCGTCCCCTACAAGGATAAGCTTCTTGCGACCCTTCAGCAGCCCAATGCTGCCGAAATCCTAAGCAAGGATCCCGCTGTCCTGCTTTCGAATAAGGTGTGGGAGATCTATACGGCCTTCTCTAACGAGCTGAAGCCTCTCTACGAACCTATTGATCGTGGCAACCGTCTCTACTTCGCTGGCCGTCGTGAGCAGAATCCCTCCAAGCCTATGCCCAGTGACGCTAACTCTACGATGCGTATGAGCTATGGCACGATCAAGGGCTATAGTCCCGCTGACGCTGTAGAGTATGACTACTTCACCACCAGCCGTGGTATCCTCGAGAAGAATAACCCCGAGTCTACGGAGTTCAACGTCTTCCCCTCCTTCCTTGAGCTGATTAAGAAGGGTGATTGGGGTCGTTGGGCAGACAAGAAGGATGGTAAGCTCCACGTAGCCTTTATCTCGACGAACGACATCACAGGCGGTAACTCCGGTAGCCCTGTCTTCGACAAGAATGGTCGTGTATTTGGTCTGGCCTTCGACGGGAACTGGGAAGCTATGAGCGGTGATATCGAGTTCGAGCCCAACCTCCAGCGTACGATCGTAGTCGACATCCGCTACGTCCTCTTCACCATCGATAAGTGGGGCAAGTGCTCCCGCCTGATCGATGAGATGACGATCAAGTAGTCCCACGGGTACTACAACTATAAAAGAGGCGCCTCTTACCACTTGGTAGGGGCGCCTCTTTGCTGTATTAGCGAACTTAACTCATTTTAATCTCGCAGCCTTGCAATATGTCTGGTTAATTGGCTAAAATGTGGTAATTAGAGAGGTATAGAAATGGAGTTGAGATCCCGCATATTTAGGGCGTTTGATCTTTGTCTTGTACGGGCTTTAAAAGACCTTTGTTATCTAAATAAATTCCTTAACTTTGCTATGCACGAGTGAAGGACCCTTCACCCATAGCACCAGTAGACAAAGTAAACACAATCAGATATGGATGCTAAGATTCAAGAACTGACCGAGAAGATCTACAACGAAGGCGTCAAGCAAGGCCAAGCCGAAGCAGATCGCCTTATCGCTGAGGCTGAGACACGCGCTGGAAAGATAGAGGCAGATGCCACAGCCCGCGCCGAAGAAATCATCAAGTCTGCTGAGCGCCGAGCCAGCGAGCTAAAGAAAAACACAGAGTCAGAGCTTCGCCTCTATACGGCACAGCTCGTCGATTCCCTCAAGAGTAGTATCTCCGATCAGATCCAAGGCGAGGTCGCTAAGAGTAGCGTACAGGCACTGTCATCTGACCCCGCCTTCATCCGAAGCTTCATCCTTAAGATCGCAGAACGCTTTGATCTCACTCGTGGCATAGAGATCTCCACCGCTGATGCAGAAGGCCTCCGCTCCTACTTCACCTCCCACGCTAAGTCTCTGCTTGAGTCGGGCGTTTCGATTCGCTCTGTAGCTGGTAAGCCTACAGACTTCTCCATCGCACCCAAGGATGGTAGCTTCAAGGTACAGTTTGGCGAGGCTGAATTTATTGAGCTTTTCAAGAGCTTCCTCCGCCCCGAGATGAACCAGATGCTCTTCTAACCTACTCTATAAATTAAGGAGAGCATTCATGGCTAAGTATTATGCACTAATCGCTGGACTACCCAATATCACGGTAGATAGCCCCAAGCCTCCGTTCACTACTGCAAGCTTCTACGAAGAACTCCTCCCTATCCTCACGAAGCAAGATCTCCAGTTGCTGGAAGTCCTGCGTCAAGAAGCACTGAATAAAGAGCTTCTTAATTGGATCGTCGCAGGAGAGCTTACCCCCCCAGAGCAAGAGCCTGAGCAAAGCTATGAGGTGGACTACTCTGGGGAGGCCGCGGAGGCATTGAGCCCAGAGATAATTCGCCTGCAAGCTCTACAGTCTGTGTCTGCGGCGGCTAACCAAGGTAAGCGTAATCCGCGCCCCAAGGTGGTCCCAGACTATATCTCTCGCTTCGTCTATGATCTCTATCACCGTGAGGTGAAGAGCGATGAACAAGATAGCTCTGAAGCTGTAGCACCACGCCTCTTCGATGAGATCGGTAGTGATCGCTTAGCATTGGAAGACTTGATCGCCAGCTACTACTATGATTCGGTTGCTGATTCAAGTAGCGCCTTCCTCACAGAATGGTTTGCCTTGAATAAGAATATCCGCAATATTTTAGCTGTCTTCACTTGTCGCCGATTAGGCTGGGACCCTCAGCGCTATCTTGTCGGGAAGGGTGAGGTGGAAACACAGCTCTTGCAGTCGAAGGCTAAGGACTTTGATCTTGGAGAGGAACTTCCCTACCTACCTAAGATCCTTCAGATCGCAGAAGAGCGAGATATCGCACGCCGAGAACGCTTGATCGACCTACTGAAGTGGCAGTGGATGGATGAGTGGACCTTTGTCCGAGTCTTTGATATCGACAATGTACTCTGCTACTATCTCCGCCTTGGAATCCTCGAGCGCTGGGCTAACCTCAATGAGACGAAGGGAGAAGCAACTTTCCGTAATATCGTCCATTCGCTTAAGGGTGAAAGTGCTCAGGTACTCCAGGACTTCAAGAAGGCTCAGAGACGCTAAGCTACATACTCAGAAAACAGAATAATCACATGAAGCGCCTTGCCTCACCAGTGAGGGGACGCATGCAAAATAATAAGGGATACATGGCAACAAAAGGTAGTGTAAAAGGTATCGTCTCGAACCTCGTGACCATCGAGGCTGACGGTCCTGTCGCCCAGAACGAAATATGCTACATCACCGTCGGTGGTGTGCCATTGATGAGCGAAGTCATCCGTGTCAATGGCAAGAACGCTTATGCTCAGGTCTTCGAGTCGACCCGTGGTATGCGCATCGGAGACCCCGTCACCTTCGAGGGGCACATGCTTGAGGTTACACTCGGCCCAGGGATGCTCTCAAAGAACTATGATGGTCTGCAGAATGACCTCGATAAGATGGATGGAGTATTCCTCAAGCGAGGCTCCTATACTTATGCCTTGGATGAGGAGAAGCTCTGGGACTTCAAGCCTTTAGCTACGGTTGGTGATCGCGTCACTGCGGGAGCTTGGCTTGGTGAAGTCGAAGAGAACTTCCAGTCAATCAAGGTCATGGTACCCTTTACCTTTGAGGGTATCTACACGCTTAAGAGTCTACAACCTGCGGGTAAGTATACTGTCGAAGACAATATCGCAGTCCTCATCGATGAGTCTGGTGTAGAGCACCCCATCACGATGAAGCAGAAGTGGCCCGTCAAGCGTCCTATCACCTGCTACGCAGACAAGCCACGTCCTCACAAGCTCCTTGAAACAGGGGTTCGTATGATTGATACGATGAACCCCATCGTCGAAGGTGGTACGGGCTTTATCCCTGGTCCTTTCGGTACGGGTAAGACCGTCCTACAGCATGCCATCAGTAAGCAGGCTGAAGCTGACATCGTGATCATCGCAGCTTGTGGTGAACGTGCTAACGAGGTTGTAGAAGTCTTCAAGGAGTTTCCTGAGCTTCTTGACCCCAACACAGGGCGTCCTTTGATGGAGCGTACGATCATCATCGCTAATACCTCTAACATGCCTGTGGCAGCCCGTGAAGCTTCGGTATACACGGCGATGACTATCGCAGAGTATTATCGTAGCATGGGGCTTAAGGTTCTTCTGATGGCTGACTCAACTTCCCGCTGGGCACAGGCTCTTCGTGAAATGTCCAACCGCCTCGAAGAACTTCCTGGCCCTGACGCCTTCCCAATGGACCTTTCGGCAATCGTCGCAAACTTCTATGCACGTGCCGGCTTCGTTCATCTGAAGAACGGTCAGACGGGGTCCGTAACCTTCATCGGTACAGTTTCTCCTGCAGGGGGTAACCTCAAGGAACCTGTGACGGAAAACACGAAGAAGGTAGCACGCTGCTTCTATGCACTAGAGCAGGAGCGTGCAGACCGCAAGCGCTATCCTGCGATTAACCCAATCGATAGCTATTCGAAGTATCTCGAATACCCTGAGTTCGCAGACTATGTTGCTGAGCGAGTAGGGGCTGGATGGATTGATCAAGTGAGTGAACTCAAGCAGTGGCTCATCCGCGGGAAGGAGATCTCAGAGCAGATCAATATTCTTGGTGACGACGGTGTGCCTCTTGATTATCACGTGACCTTCTGGAAGTCTGAACTTATCGACTTCATCATCTGCCAACAGGATGCCTTCGATAGCATCGACTGCAACTGCTCACTTGAGCGTCAGGAATTCATGGTACGTCGTGTTATGCAGGTCTGCCATGCAGAATTCTCATTTGATGGCTTCGTCGAGGTCGGTGACTTCTTCAAGGAGCTGATCAATGCCTTCCGACAGATGAACTATGCTGAGTTCGATAGTGACGAATTCCGCAAGCAGCAGGCTAAGGCCGATGAACTGGTATCCCAACGTGCTAAAAACTAACAGCGCTATGGCAGCAAAAGCATTTCAAAAGATTTATACCAAGATAGAAAACATCACCAAGGCTACCTGTATGCTTCGTGCTACGGGAGTAGGTAATGAAGAGCTGGCTACCATTGGTGGCCGTCTGGCACAGGTCGTCCGCATCATGGGAGATGAGGTGACACTGCAGGTCTTCGGTGGTACCGAAGGTATCCCTACCAATGCTGAAGTGATCTTCCTCGGAAAGGCTCCTTCGCTCCAGGTCGGAGATCAGCTCGTAGGACGCTTCTTCAATGCCTATGGGGAGCCTATTGATGGCGGTCCTGCAGTCACAGGGCGCGAGGTCGAAATTGGTGGCCCATCAGTGAACCCCGTGCGTCGTGAGCAACCCTCCGAGCTGATCGCTACGGGGATAGCTGGTATCGACCTCAATAATACTCTCGTCACCGGTCAGAAGATCCCCTTCTTTGCTGACCCTGACCAGCCCTTTAATGAGGTCATGGCGATGGTGGCACTCCGAGCTAAGAGCGATAAGATTATTCTCGGGGGGATGGGTATGACGAATGACGACTACCTCTTCTTCAAGAATACCTTCAGCAATGCAGGTGCTTTGGACCGTATTATCAGCTTCATTAATACGACTGAAGACCCCTCTGTTGAGCGCCTCCTCATTCCTGATATGGCTCTGACGGCTGCTGAGTACTTCTCGGTTGAAAAGAAGGAAAAGGTCCTGGTACTTCTGACGGACATGACAAACTATGCCGACGCCTTGGCTATCGTCTCCAACCGTATGGACCAGATCCCCTCTAAGGACTCAATGCCAGGTTCGCTGTACTCAGACCTTGCTAAGATTTATGAGAAGGCTGTGCAGTTCCCCGATGGAGGTTCGATCACAATCATTGCTGTGACGACGCTCTCTGGTGGTGATATCACACATGCTGTACCTGACAATACGGGGTACATTACCGAAGGTCAGCTCTACCTGCGTCGTGACTCGAGTGTGGGTAAGGTCATCATCGACCCCTTCCGTTCGCTCTCCCGTCTCAAGCAGCTTGTCATCGGGAAGAAGACCCGTGAAGACCACCCTCAGGTGATGAATGCCGCCGTCCGACTCTTCTCTGACGCCGCAGGTGCACAGACGAAGATGGAGAATGGTTTCGACCTAACGGACTACGACGAGCGTACACTTCGCTTCGCTGCGGACTATTCGCGTGAGCTCCTTGCTATCGACGTCAATATCGATACCGAGCAGATGCTCGATACGGCATGGCATCTCTTCGGTCGGTACTTCCGTCCAGCAGAGGTGAATATCAAGCAGTCCCTCGTCGATAAGTACTGGCCTAAGGCCTAAGGGAGCTCGCGACAGTATGTTGGCCCACGGGGAGCCTCCGCTCCCTATAGGTGTGGCTGGTAGAGTCAAATAGTACAGAGAATGAACCCAAATATCTTCCAGAGAATGAACCCAAATATCTTTCTTTTCCTCTGCTCCTCTTTCGCCGATGTAGCTCCTCTACTAGAGCAAGCCTGCCCTATGGAGCTACGGGAGAAGGTCGTCACCTTTATCCCCACAGCTAGCATCCCGGAGTCCTATACGGGGTATGTCGGGCTGGGGCGAGAGGCCTTGGAGCAGCTGGGGCTGAGGGTCGAGCCCTTGGATGTCGCAGAGGCTTCGGCCGAGGAGATTGAGGCCTCGCTCTCTCGGGGGGATCTTATCTACATCTCGGGAGGCAATGCCTTCTACCTCCTTCAGGAACTGAAGCGTAAAGGTGCGGATAAGCTTATCCAGCGGGAAATAGAGAGAGGAAAACCTTATATAGGCGAGTCGGCAGGGTCGGTGATCCTGGCACCTAGCATCGAGTATGTTCAGCTAATGGATGAGACCCAGGCGGCTCCTGAGCTGACCTCCTTCGCTGCACTAGGCTTGATCGAGAAGTATCCTTTGCCGCACTACCGGTGCTTCCCCTTCGTCGAAATGGCGGAGACTGTGCTCGCTACGTATGGTGGCCGACTCTCTCTCGTACCGATCACGAACCACCAGGCTATAATCGTCCGGGGTCGAGAGCTCACCATCGTGACTAAGGAATAACTAGGTAGCCATCAAACGTCTTATGGCGATACGATTTCAATACAATAAGACCTCGCTACAGCAGCAGGAGAAGGCGCTGAAGATGCGTCTGCGCACCTTGCCTACAATTAAGAGTAAGGAGAGCGCCCTGAGACAGCAGGTCAAGCAGACCAAGCGAGAGGTCGAGGAGCTTGAGGCTAAACTTGAGGCCGAACTCCGAGGCTATCAGGGCATGGTCAGTCTATGGGATGAGTTCGATCCTTCGCTCATCACAGTGGATCGAGTAGACCTCTCGATGAAGAAGGTTGCTGGTGTCCTGCTCCCCGTGCTGGATGGTATCCACTACGAGGTACGCCCCTTCAGTATCTTCAATGCTCCCTCTTGGTATGCCGAGGGGATTGAGCTCTTGAAGACGCTTGCCACTACAGGGATCGAGGCGGAGTTCCTTCGTCTGAAGATGGAGTTCCTAGAGCATGCTCGAAAGAAGACCACACAGAAGGTAAATCTCTTCGAGAAGGTTCAGATCCCTGGTTATCAGGATGCGATCCGTAAGATCAAGCGCTTCCTCGAAGATGAGGAGAGCTTATCTAAGGCCTCGCAGAAGATTATGCGCACTAACATCGAGCTGCGTAAACAGAAAGAAGAAGAGGAGGAGGCTGCACAATGATTAGGTCAATGAATAAATATGCCTTTCTGGTCTTTCATTCGGACTATGAAGGCTTCCTTCACAAGCTACGCAGCCTGGGTGTCCTACATGTCAATGAACAGAAGGATAGTCGTGAGGTCGAGGAGTTGCGTGGCATTCTCTCCGAGCGTACCCATATCAAGGATACCTTGCATGCCCTGCGTCCCTATATCACAGACGGGGCTACCGAGCTTTCTCAGCCCATCAAAAAAGAGGCGGAGGGTGAGGCTCTGATATCAGAGATCGAGGGTGAACTGAAGCGCTTGTCTGTCCAAGATGAGGAGCTGGTAGCTCTTCGTCTTGAGGCAACAGAAGTTCGTCCTTGGGGGGCTTTTGATGCAGCTGCAATTAGTCAACTCTCTAATGCAGGCTACGCTCTGAGCTTCTTCACGATTCCTCAAGCGCGCTTTACCGAGGCATTCCAAGCGGAGTATGATGTTGTGCCAGTTGCCACGCTCTCAGGTCGAGTCTATTTCGTTCATCTACATGCTGCTGGAGCTTCACAGACTCTACCAGAGGCTGAGCATGTTGCCACTCCCAAACGTAGCATTACAGAACTCGAAGGGCTTGTAGCTGAAGCTGAGGCTGCACGAGCTCAGCAGCTGGAGAAGCTCACCGAGCAGACTAAGCTTTGGCAGGATCAGCTCGCCAGCTATGATCTGCTGCTGGAGAACCGCTTTACTTTCGGCCGTACGCGACTCCAAGGGGAGCGCCTTGCTGATGAGAAGCTCCTTCTGCTGGAGGGCTTTGTACCTACGGACGATGCTCCAGCCTTTGAAGCTGCACTGGAAGAAGCTGGCTACTATTTCCGTCAAGTCGACTTTGATCCCGAGACGGAGCGTGTGCCCATCCAGCTGAAGAATAATGCATTCGCACGCTGCTTCGAGTTCATCACAGGACTCTTCTCACTGCCGAACTACCAAGAGATTGACCAGACGTATCTCATCGCCCCCTTCTTCATGCTCTTCTTTGGCATGTGCTTCGGGGATGCTGGGTATGGTCTTCTACTCTTCGCCGTATGTACCTACTTCCGCCTGCGTAGCAAAGGAGGAGATACAAGCCTCCTGGGCCTTGGCCAATGGCTGGGTGGTGGTGCCTTCGTTGTTGGCATGCTTATGGGGGGAATCTTCGGTATCGAGCTTCCCTGGGCTCACAACAAGGCGTACATCTTCAACCAGGATAATATGATGATGATCTCTGTCATCATCGGCTTGGTGCAGATCCTCCTTGGTAAGGCTATTGGGGCCTATAAAAAAGGTCTTCAGAAGGGCTGGCGTCACTCCTTGGCTGGCTACGCTTGGGTACTCCTGCTCGTAGCTGTAGGCTTGATCTACGCCTTGCCAAAGGCGTCGATCACACTTCCACAGCCTGTGACCTATATTCTCTATGGTATAGCTGGCCTTTCGGTACTCGTTGCCTTCTTCTACAATAGCCCTGGGAAGAACCCCTTCATCAACTTCGGATCAGGGCTTTGGAGCACCTATGAGACAGCCTCAGGGCTTCTCGGGGACTCACTCTCATATATCCGTCTCTTCGCTATCGGTCTGACGGGTGGTATCCTCGGGAGTGTCTTCAATCAGCTCGCCATGTCATGCGTCCCTGAGGCTGGAAGTGGTGCAAGTGTATTCAGCTACATCATCGGCTGGGTCATGGCACTCCTCGTCCTACTCTTCGGGCATGGGATCAACTTCGGTATCGCTATGATCGGTGCCTTTGTACACCCACTACGTCTGACCTTCGTAGAGTACTACAAGAACAGTGAGTTCGAAGGTGGCGGTAAGCCCTACACCCCTTTCACACGTAAGTAAAAACAAACTAAATATTCTCTTAAACACAAGTAACGATTATGAATGAGATGTTATCTTTCCTCGGCATTGTGCTGATGGTTGGTCTGACGGGTATCGGTAGTAGCATCGGTGTGACGATCTGCGGTAACGCTGCTGTCGGCGCGATGAAGAAGAACCCAGATGCCCTCGGGCAGTATATCGGGCTCTCCGCACTCCCTAGCTCTCAGGGGCTGTACGGCTTCGTAGGCTTCTTCATGGCTAAGGCTGCTCTCGACAAGCTCGTCGCTGCTGGCCCTGTATCGATCTATGCCGCTTGGGCTATCCTCGCTGCTGGGATCATCCTCGGTATCGTAGGTGCTTACTCTGCGATCCGCCAGGCTCAGGTCTGTGCTAACGGGATCCAGGCTATCGGGAATGGTGAGAACGTCTTCAGCGCTACGATGGTTATGGCCGTCTTCCCTGAGCTTTACGCGATCCTTGCCCTCCTGGTGACGATCCTCATCGTAGGCTCCTTCTAAGGGAACAAAATCGCACTATAATATCTGCCTCAGGGCTACCCGACTTCGCTGTGGGGTAGCCCTGAGGTCTTTTTATCGCTATACTATGGTGATACGTCAGAGTACTCCCGAGGATCTGCCCGAGATCCTGCGTCTTATCGCAGCGGCGCGAGCCTTCATGGTTGAGCACGGCAATCCCTCGCAGTGGCCTGAGGGCTACCCATCGGCTGAACAGCTTAGCTCGGATATCGCTCGTGGCCATAGCTATGTCTGTGTGGCTCCCGAGTATGCGGGGCTCGTCGGCACCTTTTACTTTGCTGTCGAAGAGGAGCCAAGCTATCAGCATATCGAAGGACGATGGCTCAATGATACCCCCTATGGCGTCATCCATCGCTTAGCCTCCGATGGACGTGTGCGAGGCCTCTTTCGTGAATGCCTTGCATTTGCTTCTAAGTACTGCTCTGAGATCAGAGTTGATACCCATGAAGACAATGCTCCTATGCGTCAGCTTCTCGTGGCGGAGAGCTTCGTCCCTTGTGGAACGATATATGTAGCTGACGGTAGCCCGCGTATAGCTTATCAGAAGTCGCTTAAAGGATAGGTCGCATCTTCTACGTTAGATGGTTTTGAAATAAAGAAGCCTGCCTCACGAATTCTATCATGAGGCAGGCTTCTTTACTTTAGGGAATGGGGTAGCTCCCTTATAGCCTTAGAAGATAGCTGGCACGCGACTTAGCTTCAGCATAGGTGAAGAGGTCCAAGAAGCGGGCTCGGGAGGCTTCGCTCTCATTGAGTTGGGGGGCGATAAGCTCCAGCGCCTGTAGTCGTAGTTCATCCCCAGAGAAGTAGCGCGAGAGAAGCTCAATGCCTTGCTCTATACTAATCTTGTGGCCCATAAGCTCCGAGCGAAGGACACGGATTCGCTCTCCCTGCTCGTGAGTCAAGCTCAGCTTTGTGAGTAGAGGCTGATACCACGTCATCTTATCCATGATGGCATCCTGATTCTGCTGCATGCGCTCGAGGATACCTGCACCATAATCCTCATTGCTTGTACTGCGAGATGAGCTGAGGTAACCTCGGTAGCGTCCACTCTGTGAGAGACCGAGAAGACGTCGTGCCTTCTCTTGCGCATCCAGGAAGTCAAAGCATTCGATGAGTCGGTAGGCGTTGTACCCGTCACGTAGGTGTGGAGCTATGCCCTCGAGGACCTGTAAGCGCTCTTCATCCCAGTTAAACTGCTTCAGAATATGCTCTGTCTGGCGTACCGTAAAGGTATTGAAGCGCGCAGCATCTTGTACATAGCGGATCTGATCCTTCGGGAATGATAGTCGATTGATCCCTCGTAGGAACTCTTCGAAGTCCTCTTCTCGAGGTACCTGCCCCCCATAGCGTGGGTCATACTGGCGAGGAATAACTGGAGCGAACTGTCGAAGGATGCGCTCTGCTCGCTCACGCCCTCCGTAGCGGAAGAGATCGAGTAGATAGGGGGAGTTGTACCCGTCTCGTAAGCGAGGAGCCAAGGTGCGTAGGACATTGAGTCGCTGCTGTGTGTCAGAGAATAGATTGATAAGGCGTGCTGCTTGCTCTGTAGTGAAGTAGCTTCGTCGGGCGACCTCTTCAATGAAGCGGATCTGATCTCCCGTGAAGATTAGCTCTTGTACATCGTGATAGAATACCTCAAAGGCACGAGCATCTTCTCCGTAGGGGTCGCTATAGCCTCGTCCAGGATAGTACCCTGGGTCGGGGTACTGCCTATCGCTGGGATACGGATAGGATTGCTGAGGATGAGGGGACGCAATGATGACGGGCGCTGTCTCTGGATAAGGGGTAGTCTTCGCAGGGGAAGGAGCATTCTCCTTGCTGTCAAACTGACTCACGCGATCATTGACAAATGTCACATGTGCCGTGATTGTATTGCCCGGGAAGTCAGAGAAGCGGTATTCCCAAAGCTCAGATTGATCGGCTTGGATACTGCGATTGAGAGGTGCACCTAAGAGTGAGGTCACTTGCTCCTTAGTCATCCCACGCTCGATCTTATTGACTCCTTGGCGTATTTTGCCGAGGCCACAAGAGCTGATGGTGATGACGATGCCGACAGTCGCGGCGAGGCTTGTAATGGTCTTCATAGTGTATGATGTGTGGATGTGTCGGTATATATGCGAGGAGCCTCCTCTATGGGGGTAGCCCTTGAAGAGGAGGCTCCTCGTGGGTAAGAGAGGCGAAGCTCTCAAGATAGGCTCATCAAATAATCCCTAAGAGGCGACGCGCCTCCTGCTGAGAACTGGAGAAGGAGAACTGATCAACGATACGATAGGAGTTCCGCGGGTCACGTAGTCCAGAGGCTACACAAGCCAAGACCTTGAGCTTCTCTTCATCGAAGCTGAAGAGACGGAGTAGCTTGATCGTCTGCTGCGTCGTGAATCGGTTCCTACGGGCTACATCACGGATATAGCGGATCTTGTCATCTGTGAATGTCTGCCGCTGAACCTCGCGATAGACCTGACTAAACCACTGATCATTCTGGCGGTCACTGCGATAGTCTCCATAGTCATCATAGTCTCCGTATCCACCATAGCCGCCATTGCCCCCGTAACCGCCATAGTCACCATTGCCGTAGGGATAGTTCCCCCGTTGGTTCGGATAGCGTCCACGATCGGAGTCGTTGTAGTCTCCATTGTATGTATTCATACGTACGACGCGCCCAGAGGAAAAGCTGATGACAGTGATTCGCTTTTCAAAAAGGCCTGACTTATGATATTCCCATTCTTCGATACCGTTGTCTCCAAATCGGCGGTAGGTGGGGCGTCCCATGAGCGAATATACTTGCTCTTGGCTCATGCCACGCTCAATGCGCTGTGTATCACGGCGTCCCATAGTTCCTTCACCCAGCATAGCCAGGTCACATGAACTGAGGGTGAGAAGTGATGCTGCGCCGAGCAATGCAATGATCTTCTTCATACGCTATACAATATATATATAGGTGAAACATCAAATATGAGCAGATCCCTCTGTCGAAGGGTGCTCTATCTGTCGCTAAAGTTAAATCATCTTTACCAAATATCCTATACTTTGGATGGTTCTATGTTAAAAAGTTAAGTCTATGGTGATGTGAATGCTGCTTTTTCACGTATTCCCCCTTCGAACTTCTCAGCCTAACGCCTCCGATTTTCGAGGGACGGAGGTGCGAGTAATGAAGAGGTGGTCTTGCGCAATGGTCCATATATAGGTATATGGGTGCGTGGGTAGAGCTATATAGGATGGCGAAGAAAGCTATATA
>ERZ773073.45-NODE-45-length-65863-cov-73.938746_pt1 | contig 65863 bp, 61 predicted proteins | sample MGYA00580616_ERZ773073 | MGnify/ENA primary metagenome ERZ773073 (study PRJEB29015, sample SAMEA2737960) | human oral metagenome | biome: human oral; feature: human-associated habitat; material: dental | place: China | collected 2131 ...
CTAGTGTCAGCATGGATCCCCAGCGGATTGTCTATATCTCCTGCAATCCTGCCACCATGGCGCGTGATATCAAACTCTATCAAGAACTGGGCTACGAACTGAAGAAAGTCCAGCCAGTTGACTTATTTCCTCAAACGCATCACGTGGAGTGCGTAGTGTTGCTACAACGAAGAAAAGGGTAAAAATCCTTTATTTTAAGCACTTTTTCAAGCATTTTGTCTTTATTGAAAAGAGTGATTTTGACATAAAAAAGGTGCAAAAAAAGTATATTGATGTGAACGTCTGTTTGGATGTCGATTGCGTAGACAAAAAAGAGATACGTCAGTAATAAATTAACTCAACGAGAACATTTTAATAAGTGTTCTCGCCTTTTTATTTTCAGGAGGAAAAGCATGCAAAAGGAAGAACAGTCATCACGGCAAATCGTGATGTGCCATCTCATGGCTGTCATGGGAATAAATATTGAGAAAGCAACTCAATTAATTGCTGAAATGGAAGAGTCAGGGCTAATTCAATTTGATGAGTTAGGAGATGTTGGTTTATTAGTGTTGGAGGGACAATCATGAAACGTATCACCGCAAATCATTACCAAACATCAGAGCGTTACTATAAGCTCCCAAAACTCTTATTTGAAAGTGACCGATATAAGGACATGAAACTTGAAGTTAAAGTAGCTTATGCTGTCTTAAAAGACCGTTTGGAGTTATCTTTGAGTAGAGGTTGGATAGATGAGGATGGGGCTATCTATTTGGTTTATTCCAACTCAAAACTTATGACACTTCTTGGTTGTTCCAAGTCAAAGTTGCTGACGATAAAGAAAACATTACGTGAGTATGGCTTGATAGATGAAGTCCAACAGTCTTCCAGTGAAAAAGGACGCTTGGCTAATAAGATTTACTTAGGGGAGCTAGAACATGAACCTACCCCCGTCTTAAATTCAGACGGGGCTAGTGTTCAAAAAACACTAGGGGGGTGTCAAAATCAGCCGGGGCTGGTCTTAAATTCAGCCACTAGTGAGACTGAAGTTAGTGAGACTAATAATAGTGAAACTAAAGGGAGTGAGTCTGTCATTGAGGACGAGGAGGAGACAGAAAATCTAACAAGTAAGAAAAGCGAAAATGAACATTTTCATCGTAAGGTGGAGCAAGTCACAAGATATGACAGAGATTACATTTGGGAACTGGTTCATGACCAGTTGAGACAAGCTGGATTATCACAGGCAGCTAGTGACTATGCCATGAATCATTTTGACCACCGCTACAAATATGCTTTGGAACACATGAGGTTTGCGGCTAGGGCAGAAACGATAGCGGAATACGTTTTTAATGGCATATTAGCCGAATGGACCAAGGGACAACGCTTAAACGAACTAAAAGGAGGTGAGTAGATGTTTTGGTGGATTTTATTAGGGATTTTGAGACTAGGAATGATTTGGCTCATTATTGAGGTCATCACTGCCCCAGAAATGGAAGATCATTATTAAGCAAGGGCGTTACAGAAGAAGTAATGTCCTTTTATTTTTGGCAGAAAGGAATGAGAGACATGAAGTTTTTAGATTTGTTTGCAGGAATTGGAGGCTTTCGATTGGGTTTAACTAATCAGGGCCATGAGTGTATAGGCTTTTGTGAAATTGACAAGTTTGCGTGGAAATCTTACAAGGCCATCTATAAGACCGAAGGAGAAATAGAATTTCATGATATTAGACAAGTTACAGACCAAGACTTTAGACAACTTAGAGGGCAAGTGGACATCATCTGTGGGGGCTTCCCTTGCCAAGCATTTTCACTCGCAGGCAGACGATTGGGATTTGAGGATACTAGAGGAACTCTGTTCTTTGAGATTGCTCGAGCGGCCAAACAGATCCAACCACGTTTTCTATTTTTGGAAAACGTCAAAGGCTTACTCAGTCACGACAAGGGAGAGACATTTCGAACAATCCTCACCACATTGGATGAGTTGGGGTATGATGTCGAATGGCAGGTGCTTAACAGTAAAGATTTCCAAGTGCCACAAAACCGTGAAAGAATTTTTATTATCGGACATTCTAGAAGATACCGTTCCCGATTCTTATTTCCTCTCAGAAGAGAAAGTAGCTCAACTGGTCTTGAGCGATTAGGTAATATCAATCCGTCAGGAAAAGGCATGAATGGGGAGATTTATCTAACCAGCGGTTTAGCACCAACCCTAACAAGAGGAAAAGGTGAAGGGACTAAAATTGCCATTCCAGTATTAACCCCAGATAGGTTAGAAAAACGCCAACATGGCAGACGCTTTAAGGACAATCAAGAGCCTATGTTTACCTTAACTAGCCAAGATATTCATGGAGTGGTCGTCGCAGGAACCTTACCAACGTCTTTTGTGCAAACTGGACGAGTCTATGACCTTTCAGGGATTTCCCCAACACTGACTACCATGCAGGGAAGTGATAAAGTTCCTAAGATTCTTTATCGTGAAGAAGCACCGCATTTAAAAATTAGGGAAGCCACCAAACTAGGCCATGCCAAGGCAACCATTGGAGATTCTGTCAACCTTGCTTACACAGAGTCTACCAAACGTAGAGGGCGAGTAGGAAAGGGAATATCAAATACCTTGACCACCTCTGATAACATGGGAGTGATCGTAGCTGCTTTAGAGTACCGTATGGACAAGTGGTATGAAGTGACTGGGCTTGTCTTAGACGGAAAACTTTATCGTTTGAGAATCAGACGCCTAACACCTAGAGAGTGTTTTAGGCTTCAAGGATTTCCTGATTGGGCTTATGAAAGGGCAGAGACTGTATCCAGTAAAAGTCAGTTATACAAACAGGCCGGAAATAGCGTGACCGTCACCGTTATTGAAGCTATTGCTAGAGAATTTAGAAAGATTGAAGAGGAAGAAGAACATGAATTTATTACACACGAAGAGTATTAGGGAGTGCACAGAACTGGAAGAAGCCATTCATCAAGCAGAAGTGGATAACATCATGAATTTAGTTTTTGCGTTACCAGATTATGACTGTGAGCTTTCAATAACCTATATTGACGACTATCATAAAAATCATTGGTCGCCTTACTTTTTAGAGTCTAACTTACATCGTGTAGAAGAGTTACTCCAAAATGAAGACCTTAAAAATGGAGTGGATATCTTTGTAACTGAAGAGAACGACCTTGCCTTTAAAGCCTATGGTCAAAGCTACACCTATCAGGAGAGTGGTGGTGTCTTAACGGCTCTAGTGACTGTGACATGTTTTGGTGAAGGTAGGTCAGCCATTGATATGAGTAAGGTCTTTACCCCACCAACTCAAGCATTACAGAAGGATTTATCCATGTAGGAGGGGAGCGATGTTAGAGATCTATTTAAGCCGAAACACCAGTCGGAATCAGAAGCTCCAGTCTTTCTGTGACTCACATGGTATCTCCTACACATGTAAAGCAGTAAGTCATCTGTCACGTGAAGAATTATTGGGGTTGTTTACTAAAAGCAGTGATTGTTTTGAGTTACTAGTTCCGTCCTTTCAACGCTTTAAGCGCCACAGGGAAATGACATTGAGTGAATTGATCACGTTGGTTCTACGGAAACCTGACCAGAACTTGCGATTACCTCTCGTAGTTTCTCATCAGAAAGTCTACCCTGATATCACACTAGACGAAGCGAGAACCTTTCTACCAAGAACGCATAAGGTGGTGTCTTTCCGAGAATGCCTCTATAAGCAACTAGAGGAGTAAGGAGGAGCTATGAACGAACGCTTTTGGGAAAATTTAGAAAGCCTTGTTTTGGAAAAGGGTATGACATGGGCTGACCTTGCTCGAAAGATGTTTAAGGAACAATACATCTACCCTAGTGAGTTTAACCGTCTCTACCAAACCTTTCGTCACTACAAATCTCATCGCCTGATGCCACAAGTGAAATGGGTGGAGAGAATAGTGAGTGTTTTAGAGATTGACTATGAAGATTTGTTTAGGAGGTAGAGATGAAACGTTTAGTAGTCATGTACGGAGCCATTCATGTCAATGTACTCCTAGTGAGTTTGTACCTAGTTGGTTGGCTAAATGGGGCATGGTTAACGGTTTTACAAGTGACGTTTTTAGCCTTGTTATTGTGGAGTTGGAAAAGGTTTAAGATACCTGAAAGAAACCTATCCTTGAAAGAGCGGGTGTTTTGGATTATTGGAGGTCTTGCTGTGATGGTAAGTATTGCTCTTGTCATGAGTGCTATATTTTCAGAGAGTGAGACGAATCAGGAAATGTTAGTGACTGTTCAAAATCAAGTACCAATGTTACCTTTTGTCCTCTTTCTCCTTAACGCCAGTGTGGTGGAAGAGGTTTTCTATCGTGAGCTTTTGTGGGGAGTCTTGTCTAAACCAATAACTCAAGTTGTGTTAACGAGTTTCCTCTTTGCTTTGGCTCATCACCCATCTAGCCTATTCACCTGGGGGCTTTATGGGAGTTTAGGCTTGGTATTAGGCTTGGTTAGATGGCAAACAGATTGTGTAACGTCTACTCTTGTTCATCTATTCTGGAATGGCATTGTCTTTATCCTGTCTTTGGTGTGATACCAAAATCAAGGGTTCTTTCGTATCATGAAAGCACCCTATTGTTTTTATGGGGAATCACATAAAGGAGGGAATTATGTCATCCGAACAACAGGAACGCCAGGCCGTTCAATACGCTGAGCGTAGTAGCATGTTTACGGTAAAGGTTCTTCTCAAATTCTTAGAGTGGTCTGCTAGACATGCTCTAGCACAAGACTCAGCTTATAAGATTGGGGTTCAAAAGTTAGAAGAACTCCTTCAAAGTCCCTATGCTATTGAGTCGCTTAATATTGCTAAAGACATCTTGGATAAACCCGTTGATGTGGCGAAATTTAAGGAGTTGGTGGAATCAGAAAACCTTCCGATTGCTATTAGTTGGCAGGGCGATTACCTCCATTTCTATGCCAAGGATAAATCCTTGTTAGACAAGCACTTAGAGGTGTTGCTTCAGAAATTGGTTTCCAATCCAGAAAAACTGCAAGGCTTAACCCTTGATAAAACGCTTGATGAGGAAATCGCTAAAGCCAAGGAACAGATTGTGATGCTAGAGGCGTCTGCCGTTAAGGCCAAGGAGGTGACCCTCTAATGTACTCTGGGAAAAAAGCCATTAGCTTTGGCGTCCTAGGGCTTGCTTTAGGCTATTTCTGTCATCGTCTAGTCTTGCTTTATGACAGTCTCCCCAATCAACCGCCCTTAGAACGCTTTGCCTATCTCTTAGGAGAAGGGCAGAATCAGGTCTTAAATCCCCTGTGGAATGGCAACTTCACTGGAAGATCGGTTTTGGGCTTTTGTTTTGGGTTTGTGACTATGGGGTTTGTTTATCTTTACGTTTCAACTGGTCAAAAGGTTTACCGGGAGGGAACTGAGTATGGCTCTGCTCGCTTTGGCAATAGCCATGAGCGTAAAGCCTTTATCAGTAAGAATCCTTTTAACGATACCATCTTGTCACGAAACGTTAGGCTAAGCCTGTTAGAAAAGAAAGCCCCACAATTTGACCGAAACAAGAACCTTGTGGTTATTGGTGGGTCAGGGGCAGGAAAGACTTTTCGTTTTGTAAAACCCAACCTGATTCAGCTCAACTGTTCCAATATTGTTGTTGACCCTAAAGACCATTTAGCAGAAAAGACAGGGAAGCTCTTTTTAGAGAATGGCTATCAGGTTAAGGTCTTAGACCTTGTAAACATGACCAACTCTGATGGCTTTAACCCCTTTCGCTATGTGGAAACGGAGAATGATTTGAACCGTATGCTTACGGTCTATTTCAATAACACTAGGGGCAATGGTAGCCGCAGTGACCCTTTTTGGGATGAAGCTTCTATGACCTTAGTCAGAGCGATTTCCTCTTACTTGGTGGACTTTTATAATCCTCCAGGTAGTACCAAGGAAGAAACAGACAGACGCCGCAAGCGTGGCCGTTACCCAGCTTTTTCAGAAATTGGAAAATTGATCAAGCTTTTATCCAAAGGGGATAATCAAGATAAGAGTGTCTTAGAGGTTATGTTTGAGAACTATGCTAAGACATATGGGACAGAAAATTTTACCATGCGTAACTGGGCAGATTTTCAGAACTACAAGGACAAGACCTTGGATTCGGTCATTGCTGTGACGACTGCTAAATTCACCCTCTTTAATATCCAATCTGTCATTGATTTAACCAAAAGTGACACTTTGGACTTGAAAACATGGGGGACGCAGAAAACCATGGTCTATCTCGTTATTCCAGATAATGACACTACCTTTAGGTTTCTCTCAGCCCTCTTTTTCTCTACGGTCTTTTCAACCTTAACAAGACAAGCTGACGTGGACTTTAAGGGACAACTGCCTATCCATGTCAGAAGTTACCTAGATGAGTTTGCGAATGTCGGCGAAATCCCAGACTTTGCGGAACAAACCTCAACAGTTCGTTCACGGAACATGAGCCTCGTTCCTATTCTTCAAAATATCGCCCAACTTCAAGGACTCTATAAGGAGAAGGACGCATGGAAAACTATTCTTGGGAACTGTGACAGTTTGCTTTATCTTGGTGGCAACGATGAAGAGACCTTCAAGTTCATGAGTGGTCTCCTAGGCAAACAAACCATTGATGTGAGAAACACGAGTCGGTCGTATGGCCAGACAGGGTCTGGCTCAACCTCCCATCAAAGAATCGCAAGGGATCTCATGACCCCTGACGAAGTGGGAAACATGAAACGAGATGAGTGCTTGGTGAGAATTGCAGGTGTTCCAGTCTTTAAGGAGAAGAAGTATTTCCCATTGAAACATAAGAACTGGAAATACCTTGCGAACAAGGAAACAGATGAGCGTTGGTGGCATTATCAGATTGACCCACTGGAAACACAAGAGCCTCCGTTTGAACCATCAGAACATAAGGTTAGGGATTTAAACACAGAAAGCACACTATACTAATAGAAATGAGGAATCATATGAATCAAAAACTAACAGGCTTTGTTTATGGCGTGGACGCTAGTTCCATGTTTTCTCAAGCCATGGCACTTTTACAAAAAGGAATGATCGCGACAGGAGCATTTCTTGTTGTAATGGGCATTATTAACTTGTCGACCAATATCAAAGATGGTGGACCAGGTGTTCGCAATGCCATCTTAGAAATTGTGGGTGGTGTCATGGTAGGTGCCGCGGGTGCCTTCATCACCCAAATTACCATTTAGGAGGGCTAGGTATGACATGATCAACACATTACCTTCAGCTCTTGTCTTTCTAGCCTCGGAGAAAATTTCAAGCGATAGTCTTTTTGAAGGCTTTAACGTGGACTTGGAATCGACCGCTAACTTGGTTAAATCCCTTGCGGATTATAACCCTACGGTGTGGTCTTATATGTCAGCCATCACAAAGGGTATCATGCAGCCCTTGGGAGTGGCTATTTTAGCAGTCGTTCTCATTCTTGAGTTTTCTAAGATGGCTAAGAAAATCGCCAACTCAGGTGGAGCCATGACTTTTGAAGCCATTGCCCCTATGATCGTCTCTTATATTATGGTGGCTGTGGTGATTACCAACACCACCGTGATTGTGGAAGCCATCTTAGCTGTTGCTTCTCATATCATTGAAGGGGTGGCAGGAGTCGTTTCCAAAGGGGGAACGGCTTATGAGACCATTTCAGGGCTAAAAGGCTCAGGAATTATTGGAAAACTCATTGTCGGCTTCTTTGCCATTTTGATATGGCTGGTGCGATTGATGAGTGTCATGGTAGTGAATCTCCTTATTACCATTCGGTTTATCCAACTCTACCTCATGATTCCGTTTGCGCCCCTAACGATTCCGACCTTCCTCAGTGATGACTGGCGAAGTGTTGGGATTGGCTACCTGAAAAATATCATGGTCTATGCCCTCCAAGGGGTCTTGATTTTCTTAATCATCTCTCTTGTTCCCCTCTTTGAATCAGCAGGGAAGCTAGCTCTCTCAAATGGAGCAGGAGTGATGGAAACTGTAGCGACCGCCTTTGGTGGCTTAGTTCAGGCTATTTTGTTAATCATTGCCTTGGTGGGCAGTCAACGGACTGCAAGAAGCATTCTAGGCATGTAAGGAGGATTGGGAAGGACGTTCCTCCCAATCTTTTTTCATACTCATATTAGATTGGAGTCTTATGAATACACGTGTTTTTAAGGACATCACAAAAGTCCAACACAGGGCTTGGTTGGGCTTTACCACCCGACAAGTCATCTTTGTTTTGCCAGCTATTGCTATGACCATCCTTATCCTAGGATTAAACCTCTTTTACTGGCAATTTGGGGATTGGTTTGTCTATGGGCTTATCTTTACCTTTACCATTCCCCTCATGTTATTTGGGGTCTATCGTCCAAATGACCTCCCCTTTGAAACGTATCTTAACTACCGATGGCATTATGAAATGACTATCCCAGACCGTACACTAACAGGACAGAAAGGAATGTACCGTGAGAAAAACAAACCGCTCAATGAAACCAAAGACCTCTTCTAAGGATAAGAAGTCAAGTAAACCAAAAGCAGAGGTCTTGCCAACAACCACCAATACCCTTCGCTACCAAGGGCTTTTTCCCAATGGTCTCATGCAAGTCACTCCTGATTATTTTTCCCAATCTTATCTTTTAGGAGATGTTAATTACCAAACAGTGGGACTTGATGATAAAGGTGCTATTATGGAAACCTATTCGGATTTGATTAACAGTTTGGATGACAAGACCAATTTCCAACTCACCATTTTTAACCAAAGGGTCAACTTGGATAAATTTAGAAAAAGTGTCTTATATCCCTTACATGAAGATGGATACGATACCTACCGAGAGGATCTGAACCGTATCATGGAGAAGAACTTAGAAGCCGGTGAAAATAACTTTTCAGCCATTAAGCTAATTTCTTTTGGGAAGTCAGAGCAAAATCCTAAACTGGCTTATCGCTCTCTTTCTCAAATTGGTGAATACTTCAAGAGTGGGTTTTCAGAAATAGACGCAGGATTTAGCTTGTTAAGTGGTGAGCACCGTGTGAACCATTTGGCAGATATGTTGCGAGGGGAACATCATCTGCCCTTTAGCTATCAAGACCTGGTGCGTTCAGGACAAACGACCAAGCACTTCATAGCCCCAACCAGTCTATCCTTCAAACACAAAAATCATATCGAAATCGATGATCACTTATTACAGATTGTTTATGTTCGTGATTATGGGATGGAGTTGGGAGATAAATTCCTTCGTGAACTCATGCAGTCGGATTTGGAAGTGATGATTAGCCTCCATGCCAAAGGCTCAGCCAAGTCAGAAGCCATGAGCAAGCTCCGTACCAAGAAGACCTTAATGGAATCGCAAAAAATTGGGGAGCAACAAAAGATGGCACGATCTGGTGTTTATCTTGAAAAGGTTAGTCAGGTTATAGAAAGCAACATTGATGAAGCCGATGAGCTGATTAAAACCATGACCCAAACAGGGGACAAGCTCTTTGATACCCTCTTTTTGATTGGGGTCTTTGCGGATAATGAAGACCAGTTGAAGCACTCGCTTGACATCATCAAACAGGTGGCAGGTTCTAATGACCTCGTTATTGACAATCTTTCCTACATGCAAGAAGCCGCCTTTAATAGCTTGTTGCCACTTGGAAAGAACTATCTTGAGGGGGTATCTCGGTCTCTCTTGACCTCAAACATTGCCGTGAATTCCCCATGGACCTCTGTTGACCTGCAAGATAAGGGTGGGAAGTTTTATGGCATTAACCAAATTTCAAGTAATATTATCACGATTGATCGAGGAAAACTCAATACCCCATCAGGTCTTATTTTAGGGACATCAGGTGCTGGTAAGGGGATGGCGACGAAGCATGAAATCATCTCAACCAAGTTAAAAGAAGCAGAGAGTGATACTGAAATCATCATTGTCGATCCTGAAAATGAATACAGTATTATTGGCCAAGCCTTTGGTGGGGAAAGCATTGACATTGCGCCTGACTCTACCACCTTCTTAAATGTCTTAGACTTATCCGATGACAACATGGATGAAGACCCTATTAAGGTCAAATCTGAATTTCTTCTTTCTTGGATTGGGAAGCTCTTGGACCGAAAAATGGATGGTCGAGAGAAATCGCTGATTGACCGTGTAACACGGCTTACCTATAAGCATTTTGACACACCGTCCTTGGTGGAATGGGTCTTTGTCCTTTCTAAACAACCTGAACAGGAAGCCAAGGATTTGGCTCTTGATATGGAACTCTATGTGGAAGGGTCACTAGACATCTTTTCACACCGCACCAACATCAAAGCCGATAGCCATTTTCTCATTTACAATGTCAAAAAATTAGGAGATGAATTAAAGCAAATTGCCCTTATGGTCATCTTTGACCAGATTTGGAATCGTGTAGTTAAAAACCAAAAACGTGGCAAGAAAACTTGGATTTACTTTGATGAAATGCAGCTTCTGTTGTTGGATAAGTACGCTTCTGACTTCTTCTTTAAGCTCTGGAGCCGTGTCCGTAAGTATGGGGCAACCCCAACAGGGATTACTCAGAACGTGGAAACCTTACTTCTTGATGCCAATGGTAGACGCATTATCGCTAATAGCGAGTTCATGATTCTTCTAAAACAAGCAAAAAGTGACCGAGAAGAATTGGTTCATCTTTTGGGCTTATCTAAAGAGCTTGAGAAATACTTGGTCAATCCTGAAAAGGGTGCTGGGCTGATTAAGGCAGGATCAACCGTTGTTCCGTTTAGGAACAAAATCCCACATCACACCAAACTCTTTGACATCATGAGTACCGATCCAGAAAAGATGAGGGTTGAACAATGACACGAGAACAACAGAATGTCAAGGAAGCCCGTAAAACCTTTCAGAGTAGTTTAAAAGTTAGCCGTATCCATTACCGTAGGGAGAAGAAGGGGTTGAAACGCTTCCTTCCTAAACGACGCTTTATCATACGCCGAGCTGAAAAAGCTGAAACTAGAGAGCAACGACAGGCCTTAAAACAGACCTACCAAGAGGAGAAAGACCTAGCGACAGATACCTTTAAGGAAGACATTTCCTATGTGTCTCCCAGATGGCTAAAACGTAGGGAAATCAAGAAGCATCGACTTCCTCAAGCCAGACAGCGTCTAGCAGTCGCGAGAAAACACTTGGCTGAAGTCAAGGTGGCAGAAAAAGAGGAGAAAGCCACTTCTAAGTTTACCTATCAGAAAGAGCCAGGAGAACCAAAAACATCACGTTTCCAATTTCAGAAAGAGAAATCTCTTGAACACCTTCAGGCAGAAAAAGAGGTTAGATCAGCTAAACGTGACGTGAAGCAACTGAAAAGAGCCTATCAGGCCAAGAAACCCTCAACCAAGGTCAAACGAGGGTTACGCTATGTTGCTTCGGAATCACTGGATTTAGTTGCTCAAGATGATGACTTAGAGGGTATCCGAACTGTCAAGGATTTGAGCATAAAAAGCAGACGTTACGGAAGATTTACTTATCAGTCAGGAAAACTGCTGGTGAATAGTGGACAGACTGGTGTGCGTTTCACAAAGGCTAAAATCTCCCATGGGAAGGAACGGTATCAGAACTTCAAAAAGGGGAAAGGCTTCACTCGTCAGAAACCCCTAAAACCAAGAAGACGTTACCACACTTTTATTAAACGAGCTAGAAAACACAGTGTGTCGGGACTAAAGGGGCTTATTCAAGCGATTAAGAGTAGCTTGAATTTCTTTTCAACGATTGTTCTTAATCCTATGACTTGGGTAGTGTCTGGTCTCTTGTTTGTCTTTCTTCTTATGATGAGTTTTGTCATAGGAATCTCAGGAACTACTCTTATTCAACAGGACGAGAGTGAGCTGACAAAAGCTTATACACACATGACGTGGGAAGATGCGGAGAATACTCGGACCAACGCCACTGGCATTACCTACTACACGAAGATTGATGAGGTCATGGCCTTTATGAACCTTAAGTATCAGGATTATGCTTTGGAAGAAGTCATGGAAGAGGGGAATAAGACCTATGAAGCCTATCTCAGTCAGCTTTGGCAGGACTTAAACGGTGGGGAGTCTTTGAAAGCCATGCTTGAGTTGACCAAAGAACCTACCTATAAACTCTCTGATGACGATAGGGAAGATTTAAAAGAATTAAGTGAAGAAGGCACCTATCTTGCCCTCCAAGAATTAGATAACCCATTTCAAGGCCAGACTGAAAATGATACGCTTACCATGACGGTTCGCTATGGCTATGAGGTGATTGATGACAAGCCCACGCTTCATCACCATATCATTCTAGAAGCTAAAGGAAATCAAGTGATTGTAGCTCCCATGGATGGCAAGGTTTCCCTAGATGGAGAGAGCATTATTCTGACATCAGGTAAAGGTCTAAACAAATCTCAACTTACCTTATTTAATGTCCATACCGGTCGAGTGACAGATGGTCAGAAAGTTCAAGTAGGAGATGTTATTGGGCAAACTAAGGATGGTGCTGGTCTTAAAGTGACCTATCAAAAGGTTGACGATGATTCAGAGAAACTGGTTTACGTCAATCCAGCCTTTTACTTCCCAAAGGTCATTCAACTGCAAACGACCATTCTCCCTACTATCGGTCAATTTGGTGGAGACGAGTTTGCGAGGGCTAAAGTCATCTATGAGTATTTGAAGAGTCAAGGAGCGACCAATCAAGCTATTGCGGCTATTTTAGGGAACTGGTCGGTAGAATCGTCCATCAACCCGAAACGAGCAGAAGGCGACTATTTGTCTCCTCCTGTTGGAGCGAGTGCTAGCTCTTGGGATGATGAGGGGTGGCTATCCCTTAATGGACCAGCTATCTATAATGGACGATACCCCAATATCCTAAGACGTGGCTTAGGCTTAGGACAGTGGACAGATACAGCAGATGGGTCACGGAGACACACCTTATTATTAGCATATGCCAAACAAAAGAATCAGAAGTGGTATGACTTAGGCTTACAACTGGATTTTATGCTCCATGGGGATAATCCTTACTATACCAATTGGTTAAAAGACTTTTTTAAAAATTCAGGAAGCCCAGCCAGCCTCGCTCAACTCTTTCTCATTTACTGGGAAGGCAATAGTGGGGATAAACTCTTAGAACGTCAAACAAGAGCCACCGAGTGGTATTATCAGATTGAGAAAGGCTTTAGCCACCCCAGTGGTGGAACCGCCCAAAGTGATCCAAAAGCTTTGGCAGCTGTTCGAGGAGACCTTTATGACAACTCTATCCCAGGTGGTGGTGACGGAATGGGGTATGCTTATGGGCAATGTACGTGGGGAGTGGCAGCACGTATCAACCAACTGGGCTTGAAACTCAAAGGCAGAAATGGTGAGAAAATCCCAATCATTAGTACCATGGGCAATGGTCAAGACTGGGTAGCCACAGCAGCACGCCTTGGTGGTGAAACAGGCAAGGTCCCAAAAGCAGGAGCGATTGTTTCCTTTGCGGGGGGTTCTCATGGAACACCTGCCGCTTATGGTCACGTGTCGTTTGTCGAGAAGGTTTACCCAGATGGCTCTTTCCTTGTCTCAGAGACCAACTACAATGGCAATCCCAACTATACCTTCCGTAAATTATCAGGAGTGGATAGCACGATTAGCTTTGCCTATACGACAAAATAGAAAGAATAAGTTAACAAGTATATTTTTGTTAGCTTATTCTGTTTTATAAATATTGTGATAAAAATTCTATCTTTCAATTTTAAATATACGCTTAGTGATATGGTATAATAATTGTGAAAGGTGACTGAAGATTATCAAATGGAAACAAATGTTGAAAAAATTAAAAAAGAGTCAAAAACTGGTTTGACTTCTTCGGGTTTAGTTGACCATATTTTGAAAAATCATAAAATAGATATTCATGATGTCGACTCTATCTCACTCTTAAATATGGGCTATTATCATGGATATAAGCGATATAGATTTGTTAAGAAAGCTAATTCAGGTGGTATGCTATCAATTACTTCATTTAAGGAAATTGTAGCAATCTACCAGTTTGATATGGAGCTAAAAGGCCTATTTTATCCTATTGTAATGCTAGTTGAAACAGCATTAAAAAATAGAACGATTGATTCATTAGTTGCAGAATCTAGTAGTGGGATAGAAGATGTATTAGATAATCAATTAGCTTGCTACATAGATTATTCTGGTGACACTGAGAAATATGCTAAGAAATTCCTACAGTATAATGAAACAAAGCAAAATATACTGGATACAATTGAATATTACTCGGACAAGAATAAAGTCATAAAACATTATTTAGATAGTGACTATCAAATTCCTCTTTGGGCGTATTTTGAAGTTATTACTTTAGGACAATTTAGTAGATTTTTAGGATGTTTAGTCAAATCAAGTCGTGAAAAATTGAATCAAGATTTTACGATTATCCCTAAAAGGTCGAATTCACTTGAGTTAGTTGTTAATTCTCTGATTGAATTAAGGAATGCTACTATGCACAATAGTGCCATTTTTGATGCCAATTTCTCAAGTGGTGTATCTAGAGCACTAAAAGAACAGATAAAACAAGATTTAGGGTTATCAACATTCACTTGTGTATTTATTGAGGATTATTTTATTTTACTTATTTGGATTTTGAACCTTCTAAAATTTGACTCAGGGATTCTTATTGAATACATCAATCAATTTAATGAGATTGTTGAAAGATTCGATAAATCCCTAGATAATCGTGATATTTTCTTTAAAATTATCAGTACAAATAGAAAAACGTCGATTCAACAATTAAGTAAATTTATTGACAAAAAATGAATTTAGTGGTATTATGATACTATCGAATTGGGGCGTGCTAGTCATGTCTGGGAGGGTCTGATGCGTCAGTCCTCCCATTTTTTATTTATAAGCAATTTTCAGAGGTTATCGGTAGTGCTGCCGATAGCTTTTTTCTTTGTCCTTTTTTGATGTGATACCAAAATCAAGCCGTCTTTTTTATGATGGGGAGAGAGTGACAGATTGTTACTACTTATCAAAAGAAAAGAAGGACTTTTTTATGACCAAACAATGTCATCATCACTTTTTAGTCAATCAGGAAAAGGCAGAAAAGCATGTCTTCCGTAAAAGTAAGAAGTATCGGACACTTTGTTCGGTAGCTCTTGGAACCATGGTGACAGCTGTTGTCGCTTGGGGTGGCCAAGTAGCACAAGCTGACGAAGTGGTAACACCTTCGCTAGATAAAACCGTTCAGTTAACGGAAAATCCTGCGACCAATTTACCCGAAGCTCAACCCACACCAGTTGCTGAACAGACCGCTAGTCTTGCCTCAACTGGTCAATCAGATGGCGCTATCACAGTTACTGTTCCTCATGATGTTGTGACAAAGGCGGTCAATCAAGCTACTGCTGAAGGGGTTACGACCATTCAGGATAAGCCTATGGATTTGGGAAACACAACTTCTGCGAGTGAGACCAGTAAGCAATTGGATAAGGCAGAAGCAGACGCTGCGAAACAGGCTGAGAACATCACTCAGGTGACCAATACCTATAAAGCAGATAAAGCTGCTTATGAACAAGATAAAACTCGTGTTGAACAAGGGAACGCTACATTGGCTGCTAGTCATAAAGACGCCACTAAAGCAGGAGAGGCCTTGAACAGTTCAGTAGATACTGCTGTTTCAGAAGTGAAGACTCAAGACAAGTCTGCGAACGTGACTGTTACAACTCAAACCGTATCATCAGGGGATGGTTCAACGGTTTCAGGCTATCAGGATTATCGTTCTTTCGTAACAGCTATTGATAAGCAAAATAAGGACAATCTTGCAGAATATAAATTAAAGAAAAACGCCGCAGATGCCATTGTCGCAAAGAACTTAGCGACACAAAAGGAAAATGAAGCGGGTCTTGCTAAAGCAAAGGCTGATAATGAAGCTATTACTAAACGCAATCAAGCAGGGCAACAAGCGATAGATGATGAAAATAAGGTCGGTCAAGCTGCTGTGGATACTTACAATAAGAACCAACAGAAATTGGTGACAGACCGTGAAGCTGAGATTGCTGCTATCACGAAAAGCAATAAGGAAAAGGAAGAAGCTGCTAAGACAGAAAATGAAGCCACTGATGCCTACAACGCCAAGGAAATGGATCGCTATAAACGTGATTTAGCTGAGATTTCAAAGGGAGAAGAGGGCTACATCTCTCAAGCTCTTGCTCAGACTCTCAATTTGAACAATGGAGAACCGCAAGCACGTCATTCAGCGGATACTAGAAACCCTAATCGTATCATTGCGAAGGGTGACGCTATGCTTGGAGGCTATTCTAAAATCCTAGATTCAACTGGTTTCTTCGTCTATGACACCTTCAAAACTGGAGAAACCCTATCCTTTACCTATCAGAATTTAAAAAATGCTAGCTATGATGGTAAGAAAATCACAAAGGTTGCTTATGACATCACCAATCTCATATCCCCAACTGGTACAAATGCTGTTCAGTTAGTTGTACCAAATGACCCGACAGAAGGTTTTATTGCCTATCGTAATGATGGAACAGGTAATTGGCGAACAGACAAGATGGAGTTTCGTGTCAAAGCTAGATATTTCTTGGAAGATGGCTCTCAAGTCAGCTTCACCAAGGAGAAACCTGGTGTCTTTACTCACTCCTCACTCAACCACAATGACATTGGATTAGAGTATGTGAAAGACACATCAGGCAAGTTTGTCCCTATCAATGGTTCAACCATTCAAGTGACAGACGAAGGTCTAGCTCGTTCACTTGCCTCAAACCGTGCCAGTGATTTGAAGCTCCCTGAAGAGTGGGATACCTCTTATAGTAAGTATGCCTATAAGGGAGCAATTGTGTCAACGGTCACATCAGGAAATATCTACACAGTGACCTTTGGTCAGGGCGATATGCCTCAAAATGTTGGGCTCTCTTATTGGTTTGCCTTAAACACCTTACCTGTGGCACGAACCGTCAAGCCTTATAGTCCAAAACCACATGTGACACCAAAACTTGACCCTATTCCAGAACCGATTAAGGTCGTTCCAAAAACCTTTACGCCAAAGACCTTTACCCCAGAACCACCTGTGAGCTTTAAGGAAAAACCATTAGAAAAAGTGACACAAGCTCATCTGAACCTCACTAAGGTGACCTTGCCTAAAGAACCTGCGCCAGAACCGTTGCCAAAAGCACCACAAGTGCTAACGGTTCATTACCATGACTATCGTCTAACAACAACTCCTGATATTATGAAAAAAGTGGTCAATACCGACCAAGTGAACCTTCATGACAAAACCGTCGCAAAGGATTCTACGGTCATTTACCCTTTAACGGTAGACGCTTTTTCTCCCAATCGTGCGAAAACTACCAGCCTTACCTTTGAAGATTACCTTCCAGCAGGTTATGCCTTTGACAAAGCAAAATCACAAGAAGAAAACAGAAACTATACCCTTACTTTTGACCAAGATAAGAACTTTGTGACCCTAACTGCCAAAGAAACCTTACTTCAAGAGATCAATCAAGACCTTACCATGTCTTACCAACTAGTAGCACCTAAACTCTATGGTAGTCTTCAAAATGATGGGGCAACTTATTCCAACAGTTATCAGCTTCTCATCAATAAAGGAACGCCAAACGCCTATACGGTGACTTCTAATGTTGTGACGGTGCGTACGCCTGGTGCTGGGACAACCACTAGCCGTATTGTTCCTCAAAAACGCAATGACAATGAAGATGGCGTGGTCATTAACGATACTGTGGTGGCTTTAGGCACAATCAACCATTACCACTTAACGTGGGATTTAGACCAATACAAGGACGATACTTCTTCTAAAGAAACGATTGCACGCGGTTTCTTCTTTGTGGATGACTATCCAGAAGAAGTTCTTGACTTGGTAGATAAGGGAACAAGTATCACTACTCCTGATGGCAAAGCTGTATCAGGGATTGCCGTTAAGACTTATGCGTCACTGTCAGAAGCTCCGAAAGATCTTCAAGACAAATTTGCACATGCTAAGATTTCTCCAAAAGGGGCTTTCCAAGTCTTTATGCCTAATGATAATCAAGCCTTCTATGACCAGTATGTCAAAACAGGAACCTCTTTAACCCTTGTCACCAAAATGACGGTCAAAGACAGCCTCTATGGTCAAACGAAAACTTATCGAAACAAGGCCTACCAAGTGGATTTTGGCAATGGCTATGAAACCGACGAGGTGACCAATATCCTTGTAAGCCCATCACCTAAGAAACAAAACCTGAATAAGGATAAGGTGGATATTAACGGAAAACCGATGGTGGTCGGTTCACAAAACCACTATACCTTGTCATGGGACTTAGACCAATATCGAGGCATTAAGGCTGATAAAGATCAGATTGCACAAGGGTTTTATTTTGTGGACGATTATCCTGAAGAAGCCGTATTACCAGATGACACAGCGATTCAACTCACGACATCTGATGGCAAAGCTGTCACAGGTATTACGGTAAAAACTTATACGAGCTTATCAGAAGCTCCTAAAGCACTACAAGTAGCTCTTTCAAAAAGAAAGATTACGCCTAAAGGAACCTTCCAAGTCTTTATGGCAGAAGATCCACAATCCTTCTATGATTCTTATGTGACCAAAGGTCAAAATATTACTATTGTCACCCCTATGACTGTTAGTGAATCTATGCTCAATTCTGGGAAGTCTTATGACAACGTGGCTTATCAAGTAGATTTTGGACAAGCCTACGAAACCAATACGGTAACTAATCATGTGCCAAAAGTAAGCCCTCATAAGTCCAATACCAATAAAGAGGGTATCTCTATTGATGGGAAGACTGTTCTTCCTAATACCGTCAATTACTATAAGATTGTTCTAGATTACAGTCAGTATAAGGACTTGGTAGTGACAGATGATGTCCTTACGAAAGGTTTTTATATGGTAGATGACTATCCTGAAGAGGCACTTACCCTAAACGCAGACGGCGTTCAAGTGATGGATAAGGCAGGAAAACTCGTCAAAGGGATTTCTATCAAAGCCTATGCGTCATTGTCAGAAGCGCCTAAAGTTGTTCAAGATGCCATGGCGAAACGCCAGCTTACACCAAAAGGAGCTATTCAAGTTCTAAGCACCGATGATCCAAAAGCCTTTTACGAAACCTATGTTAAAACTGGTCAAACCTTAGTGGTGACACTTCCAATGACCATTAAGAATGAGCTGACAAAGACTGGTGGAAAGTATGAAAATACAGCTTATCAGATTGACTTTGGCTTAGCTTATGTGACGGAAACCGTGGTCAATAATGTGCCAAAACTGGATCCACAAAAAGATGTGGTCATTGACTTGTCGCAAAAGGAGAAGAGCCTTGATGGGAAAGAGGTTGCTTTGAATCAGGTCTTTAACTACCGTTTGATGGGAGCCCTCATTCCAGCTAAACGTGCAACACCACTCATTGAGTACCGTTTTGATGATGATTATGATGAAAGCCATGACGACTATAATGGTGTTTACAAGGCTTATACCTTGGTAGATGTGACTCTAAAAGATGGAACCGTTCTACCTAAAGGGACAGAAGTGACCAAGTACACGCTACAACACGTCGACACATCAAAAGGAACAGTGACTATCAGCTTTAATATGGAGTTCTTAGAGAAACTGGCAGAAGAATCAGAGTTTCAAGCAGATGTTTACTTACAGATGAAACGGATTATTTCAGGAGAGGTAGAAAATACGGTTTTACATACTGTCAATGGTTACACCATCAGTTCAAATACGGTTAAGACAACTACTCCAGAACCAGAGCTACCTACTCCAAATCAACCAACGCCACCACAACCACCTATTTCAACGCAAGAAGCACCAGTTCCTGCTAGCCTTCTTCCAAATACAGGGGAGAGTCAATCGCTCTTGGCACTGGTTGGTGGAGGTCTTCTTCTAGGCTTAGCTTACGGCCTTGCTAAACGCAAAATGGAGGACAACTAGATGGAACCAAAAAGCATATATACGAGAGACTCAGACCAGGATGGTTTAACGGATGCTCAAGAGTTAGCACTAGGGATTAACCCTTTTAGTAGCGATAGTGATAGCGATGGACTAACAGACCTTGAAGAAGTCCAACGAGGCTTGGTACCATGTCAACATCAACGGAAGGAGAGCAGTTATGACTTGGACCTATGAGACCATCTCAAACCTACTGTCTGAGATGTCACGAGAAAACTATGAAGACATGGTCAAAGCCTTTCTATCTATGGAATTAAATATTAAAAATAAGTCACTCCTTGATACGCTCTATCAAGACTTTATGGCCATTGATGACTTGTCTTTAGTCAGTGATGACTTACGCCTAAGAGCAGATGGTTATCAGGAACAGCTTCAAGAAGAACTGACAGACTTGTTAGATAAACTCTACCGAACAGGGGAGGGAACTAGTTTCATCATGGAAGTGATAGCGTCCAACAACATTTTGGACACTCTTACTCAATATGAGGTGTTGGATGAGGACGACTATTCGTCTCTCACCTTAGAAACCATGCAAGACATTATTCAAAAGGATCTGTCTTTAACGAGTCAAGATTATTTTGGAGATGTGACCTACCTTGCCTTGCAGAAAGATTTGTTATACCAGAAAAGCCATTTCTTACAACAGTATGTGACGACTTTAATGGATAAGTTGCCACAAGGAAAAGACCAAAGTACCTTGGTCCTAGACTAAAGCAGTGGGCTGAGAACTTTTCTCAGCCCTTTTTTGTTTGGAGGAAACAATGAATCAAGAATACTTATTACAGATGTTGCGAGCGACCATTCCTCGTGACAACAATCTATTAGAAACATTCTTACGCTATCAGTCGGAACACTTTGATGAACCATGGGAGAATTTACTCCTTAATTTTATGACTCAAAAGGACAAGCGACAATCGCCTGTTCAGGTGGTAATTTTTGAAACTGAAGTTTCTGCTTTTGTACAAGCCAGTACCTCTGAGGAAGTGAGTGATTTAATAACGTACACCCAGACCTTTGGACAAGCTGGTCTCAAAAAACTTACTCAATTAACGGATGAGGAAAAAGCCTTGGTGGTTGAAGTCGCCCTCTTTAACCTAGCTACTCGCTTTCAGCTCTTAGACCAAGAAGGAGCCTATCAGTCCATTTCAGTAGCTTCTCTTTTGGATAAAGGAAATGCTGCTAACTTAGTCAATGTCTACCGAGTCGCCAATAATTTGTCTGACCGTATTAGCCGTGACATTGAACAATTTCTCCTCACCTATAACCCTGAAATAATAAGCACTGAGGATCATGTTGAGGAAAAAGAGGAGTCTATTGAAGAAATAGTCATTCCAGAACCTTATCAGGACATCGCCTTTCGTGAAGAAGAGGGGATCATCATTGCAAATCTTGAGGAAGAGTTATCACAACTAGATTTGCGGACAGGGCAAACCAAACATCTACCAGCCTATCAGAATTTGAACTTAGCTCAGAAGTTTGAGATACTGAATCATTTTGACCAAGTGCGAAATAGTCGTCCAAAACTGCCAAACCTGAGACGTGGGGAATTTGACCATGAAATGGAAAGGACCCCAATCTATGAGAACGATGAACTATTAACCTATTTAGAATCAGATGGGACGGTCTATGACCTACAACGTCCCCTAACACCTCAAGAAGAAGTGTTCTTAACTGAAATGGGTCAAGCGATTTTAGCAGAAAATACTGAAAAATTGACCAGTCTAGGGATAGATTTTGCTGATTTTGAAGAACATCAACGTAGGGTGCTGATTGATGCAGCAGGGCGTTTCCATTTGAAGAATGCAGACCTCGCCTTATTGGGTGGCTATCCCAAAGCAACCGTCACTCAATTAGCCCTTGTGACAGAATTGCTTCAAATGGGACTACCGCATGATAAGGCAGAGTTTTTCTTGACCAGTCAACTAGACTTAGAAGAAGCAAGACCCATTGCCTACGCCTTCTTACATGAAGAACTCACTCTTGAAGAAGCTAGAACCTTTGAAAGGGACAAACAGTCCCAACCAGCCGTATCCTTTAGAGACTGGAGAGAGCGGTTAACAAAAACAGAATCTGAAATCATCATGTCTCAAAAAACACCTCAAAATCCTATTGTAGAAGAAGTCCTTAAACGCTATCCAATTGACTCCATAGTGACTTACAAAGGACAGGACTTTAAGGTAATTGCCATAGAAGAGTCAGGTGTTAATAACCTGATTCGGATTGAACTACGAAATGATTTCACGAATCTGATTGAACAAAATCCAGTTCTTTTCCTACGGACATTAGAGGAGATCACTCAGACTCTCCATCTTCCTTCTGTCGAAGAAAAAGAAGAAGTGGAACAACCTAGCCAAGAATTAGACCTCTTTTCCTTTATGGAAGATGATGAGAACCAAGAAGACGTTTTTCAAGAACTAATCATAGAAAGGGAAGTGGAAAAATCTGAAACTCTTGAAGAAGAGATTGATTCAGAGCTTTCTGAAGTCATTGAGATAACACCAACCACTGATTTTCACTTTCCAGAAGATCTGACAAACTTTTACCCTAAGACAACTAGAGATAAGGTTAAAACGAACGTGGCTGCCATTCGTTTGGTAAAAGCTCTTGAAGTTGAACAACGCAAAGCAACCCCAAGTGAACAAGAACTCCTTGCCAAATACGTGGGCTGGGGAGGACTAGCCAATGAGGTCTTTGATGAGTATAATCCTAGGTTTTCTAAGGAACGTGAGGAATTAAAGACGCTAGTCACAGATAAAGAATACTCAGACATGAAACAGTCCTCTTTAACTGCCTACTACACAGACCCACTCTTAATTCGTGAGATGTGGAATAAACTAGAGTGTGATGGCTTTACAGGTGGAAGAGTGCTAGACCCTTCTATGGGGACTGGGAATTTTTTTGCGGCAATGCCCGAACACTTGAGAAAAAATAGTGAGTTGTATGGTGTTGAATTAGACACGATTACAGGAGCTATTGCCAAACACCTTCATCCGAATAGCCACATTGAGGTGAGAGGCTTTGAAGCAGTCAATTTTAATGAGAATAGTTTTGACTTGGTTCTTTCAAATGTACCCTTTGCCAATATCCGTATTGCGGATAATCGCTATGATAAACCCTATATGATTCATGATTACTTTGTCAAAAAATCATTAGATTTGGTGCATGATGGTGGGCAAGTCGCTATAATTTCCTCCACTGGAACCATGGACAAACGGACAGAAAACATTCTCCAAGATATTCGTGAAACAACTGATTTTCTTGGTGGCGTCCGTTTACCAGATACTGCCTTTAAGGCTATTGCAGGAACGAGTGTCACAACGGATATGTTGTTCTTCCAGAAACATGTGGACAAGGGCTATCAAGCAGATGACATTGCTTTTTCAGGTGCCATTCGTTATGACAAGGATGACCGTATTTGGCTCAATCCTTACTTTGATGGGGAGTATAATCCTCAGGTTCTTGGAAGCTATGAGGTTAGAAACTTTAACGGTGGGACACTTTCTGTGAAAGGCAATTCTGATAGCTTAATAGGAGATGTTCGAACTGCTCTTGAACAGGTTAAACCTCCTAGGGAAGTTGACCTTTCTGACATCTTCATCAATCCAGATGTACTGGCAAGACAAAACATTGATATCTCGATTCCGTCTGATATCAGAGAAACCTTAGACCGTTATAGCTTTGGCTATAAGGATTCGACGATTTACTACCGAGATAGTAAGGGAATCCGTGTTGGGACTAAGACAGAGGAGATCAGCTATTATGTGGATGAAGAGGGGAACTTTCAGGCTTGGGATACCAAGCATTCGCAAAAGCAGATTGACCGTTTTAATGACCTCAAAGTCACAGATAGCACCGCTCTTGATGTTTATGTGACTGAGGAAGCCACCAAACGTGGGCAGTTTAAGGGCTATTTCAAAAAGACGGTCTTCTATGAAGCCCCCTTATCTGAGAAAGAAGTGGCACGGATTAAAGGCATGGTCGATATTCGTAATGCTTACCAAGATGTTATTGCCATTCAGCGCTACTATGATTACGACAGAGATGACTTTAATCACTTGCTAGGAAAACTCAACCGTAACTATGATAGCTTTGTCAAACGCTTTGGATATGTGAATAGTGCTGTGAACCGTAACCTCTTTGATAGTGATGATAAGTATTCACTGCTTGCAAGTTTAGAGGATGAAAGTCTTGACCCAGCTGGTAAAACAGTTATCTATACTAAGTCCCTTGCCTTTGAAAAAGCCCTAGTTCGTCCTGAAAAGGAAGTGACGGCAGTAGCATCTGCTCTTGATGCACTCAATTCTAGTCTTGCAGATGGGCGTGGAGTAGATTTAGATTACATGATGTCTATTTATCAGATAGACTCAAAAGCGACTTTGATTGAAGAATTAGGAGATACCATTATTCCAGACCCAGAACGCTATTTAAAAGATAGAGAAGTGGTTTATGTTTCTCGTCAGGATTTCTTATCAGGTGATGTAATCACCAAGTTAGAGGTTGTGGATTTGCTTATCAAAGAAAATAATTCAGATTTTCCATGGCAGCACTATCAAAACCTCTTAGAAGACGTGAAGCCGCCACGTGTCACCCTAGCTGATATTGATTATCGGATTGGCTCACGATGGATTCCTTTAGCCGTCTATGGGAAATTTGCCCAAGAAACCTTTATGGGGAAAACCTTTGACCTCACAGACCAAGAAGTAGCGACCGTTCTTGAAGTTAGCCCAATTGATGGTACAATGTCCTACCAGTCCCCATTTGCTTTCAGATATTCTACCGCAACGGATAGAAGTTTAGGTGTTCCTGGGTCTCGGTATGATAGTGGTCGTAAAATCTTTGAAAACCTCCTTAATTCCAATCAACCAACGATCACAAAACAAGTAGAAGATGGGGATAAGAAAAAGCATGTGACTGACGTTGAAAAAACAACTGTTCTTCGGGCTAAGGAAACTGAACTTCAAGAACTCTTCCAAGACTTTGTGGCAAGATACCCAGACGTGCAACAGATGATTGAAGAAACCTATAATAGCCTCTATAACCGTACGGTCTCAAAAGTCTATGATGGTGGTCATTTAACCATTGATGGCCTTGCTCAGAACATTTCCTTACGCCCTCACCAAAAGAACGCTATTCAACGGATTGTGGAAGAAAAACGAGCCCTACTTGCCCATGAAGTCGGTTCAGGTAAGACCTTAACCATGCTTGGGGCAGGCTTCAAGCTGAAAGAACTCGGTATGGTACATAAACCTCTATATGTGGTGCCGTCTAGTTTAACCGCTCAGTTTGGTCAAGAAATCATGAAGTTCTTCCCAACCAAGAAGGTTTACGTAACGACCAAGAAAGATTTTGCGAAAGCCAAACGCAAACAATTTGTGTCACGCATTATCACAGGGGACTACGATGCCATTGTCATTGGGGATTCCCAATTTGAAAAAATCCCCATGAGTCAGGAAAAACAGGTCACCTATATCCAAGATAAGCTAGACCAATTGCGAGAAATCAAACAAGGCAGTGATAGTGATTATACGGTTAAAGAAGCAGAGCGTTCTATTAAGGGATTGGAGCATCAACTAGAAGAACTCCAAAAATTGGAACGTGATACCTTTATTGAATTTGAAAATCTAGGCATTGACTTTCTCTTTGTGGACGAGGCTCACCATTTTAAGAATATCAGACCCATTACAGGCCTTGGGAATGTGGCGGGAATTACCAACACAACTTCTAAAAAGAACGTGGATATGGAAATGAAGGTCAGACAGGTTCAAGGAGAACATGATTATCGTAACGTGGTTTTTGCGACAGGAACTCCTGTTTCAAACTCTATTAGCGAACTCTATACCATGATGAGCTATATTCAACCAGATGTCTTAGAACGGTATCAAGTCTCAAACTTTGACTCGTGGGTGGGAGCTTTTGGGAATATTGAGAATTCTATGGAACTTGCCCCTACAGGGGATAAATACCAACCCAAGAAACGCTTTAAGAAGTTTGTGAACCTTCCTGAACTCATGCGGATTTATAAGGAAACAACAGATATTCAAACGTCAGATATGTTGGATTTACCTATACCTGAAGCCAAAGTCATTGCGGTGGAGAGCGAACTCACTGAAGCTCAGAAATACTACCTTGAAGAGTTGGTTGACCGTTCAGACGCCATCAAGTCAGGCAACGTTGACCCTAGTGAGGATAACATGTTAAAGATTACTGGGGAAGCTAGAAAATTAGCCATTGATATGCGTCTCATTGACCCAGCCTATACCTTATCTGACAATCAGAAGATTATGCAAGTGGTGGATAACGTGGAACGGATTTACCGTGAGGGTAATGGAGATAAGGCTACACAGATGATTTTCTCAGATATTGGAACCCCTAAAAGTAAGGAAGAAGGGTTTGACGTTTACAATGAACTGAAGAACCTCTTAGTGGATAGAGGGATTCCCAAAGAAGAAATTGCCTTTGTCCATGACGCTAATACCGATGAGAAGAAAAACTCTCTGTCTCGTAAGGTCAACAGTGGAGAGGTACGAATTCTCATGGCTTCTACGGAAAAAGGTGGAACAGGCTTAAACGTCCAATCACGTATGAAAGCTGTCCATCATTTGGACGTTCCCTGGAGACCAAGCGATATTGTCCAACGCAACGGTAGGTTGATTCGTCAGGGTAATATGCACCAAGAGGTAGATATTTACCATTACATTACCAAAGGGAGCTTCGACAACTACCTCTGGCAGACTCAGGAGAATAAGCTCAAATACATCACGCAAATCATGACCTCTAAAGACCCCGTACGGTCGGCAGAAGACATTGATGAACAGACCATGACTGCTTCAGACTTTAAGGCTTTGGCAACAGGTAATCCTTATCTCAAACTGAAAATGGAGCTAGAAAATGAGTTGACCGTTTTAGGCAATCAAAAGCGTGCCTTTCATCGCACCAAAGACGAGTATCGTCATACCATTGCTTACTGTGAACAGAACCTCCCTATCTTAGAGAAACGTCTCAGTCAGTATGACCGTGATATTGCTCAATCCTTGGCAACTAAATCCCTGGATTTTGTCATGAGATTTGACAATCAGACAATGAATAACCGTGCAGAAGCCGGAGACTATCTACGCAAACTCATTACCTATAACCGTTCTGAAACCAAAGAAGTCAGAACACTTGCGACCTTTAGAGGATTTGAGCTTAAAATGGCAACCAGAAGCCCTAGTGAGCCTTTGCCTGATATAGTGTCCTTAACCATTTCAGGCAGCAACCAGTATTCTGTCTCTTTAGACTTGAAATCAGATGTGGGAACCATCCAACGCATTACTAATGCCATTGACCATATCCTAGAGGATCAAGAAAAGACAGAAGAAATGGCCAATAACCTCAAAGATAAATTAGCAGTTGCAAGGGTTGAAGTGGAAAAGGTCTTTCCTAAAGAAGAGGATTATCAGATGGTTAAAGCCAAATATGACATCCTTGCCCCATTGGTAGAACAAGAAGCAGAGGTTGAGGAAATAGATGTAGCACTAGCTAAGTTCAATGAAACGATCCAACCGCAACACGACCAACAACTTTCTCTTGATTTTTAAGAAAAAGGCTGACAAAATATAGTGAACGCGGTAAAATGAAGTCAAGAAATCACCAAAGGAGAACAAACTCATGACCCAAACAGTAGAAGCGATGCGTTATCAACTAGAAGAATGGCTAGCTCAAGGCTTTACAACCCCTGAAGACCGAGCTAACTACCAAGCCTTAAAGGAACAATACGAAGATGAAACCTTTGATTACAGCTTTTCAAAGCGAGAAATCATTGGTCAATTAGACATTATCATTACCACTCGTGAGAATGATTTTCCAGATTTAGATGAGGTGACAAAAGAAGGCTATCTTGATCTGGTTGCTCAACTTGATAACCTAGACAAGGGACAGGCTGACTACTATCGCAAGCAATTAGTGTAGAAAGAGGTGTAAGACATGATAGAACAAATCATTCAAAGCCTTTTCATCATTGTAGCAATAGGACTGATTTTGATTGTTCTCTACCAGATTGCGAAGATGCTTGGAAGCTTATTTATCATTGGATTAATCGGATTTTTAGCTTTCACAGAAGTCTATGGGATTTACCTCTTTTTTACAGAAAGAACCCTCTATGTGGAAGATTTAGCGGCCAATGGTATTTTGAGTTTTACCACCTTCTATATCATTTTTAATCTTTTACTTGTCCTTGGACTTGTGGCAAAGGTTATTAGAAATCGGTTGGCATAAAACATATTGAGTTAAGGAAAAACTTATAAAGCAGTAAAAGGCATACATTCAGTGTTTTGATAACACGTGAGTATATGCCTTTTTAGAGTACTCATTGTTCGAAAATTAGCACTGAAATTAATATTTTGATTTAACTACAATTTAGTTTTAGGTATGAATAGAAGCAATAGGGTTATAAGAAGTCAATATTTCCTTTTGTTTAGATTGTGATACATGAGTATAAATTTGAGTTATGGAGATGGAACTATGTCCAAGTATCTGCTGAATATATCGAATATCCACATCGTTATCTAACAGCATTGTTGCAAAACTATGCCTAAACATATGAGGAGTGATGGAATTAGCAAGATTCATTTGTTCTCGTACTGTTTTTAAGACGAGACGAACGCTTTGTTCTGTCAGAGGCTTTTGAGAGATTTTTCCTGGAAAAAGATATTTATCTGATTGCTTGCAATAGTTTGCTAGATATGTTTTTAGTAGTAAAACAGTTGTTTCATCGCCTAAAAAAATAATACGTTCTTTTTTCCCTTTTCCTAGAATGTGTAGTGTTTGATTTTGAAGATTGATGTTTTTTATTTGAATGTGACAAAGCTCGGAAATTCGAATGCCAGTGGAAAGCAACAAAGAAACTATTAAGAGATTCCTTTCAGCCTTTTGTCGTTGAAAATTAGTTTTAGAGGTGATGACTCTTTGCTTAAGATAGACATAAAGATTTTTTAAAATATTATGAGGAATTATTTTAGGTAGTGTTTTTTCTGTTCGATATTGAAAACGTAACTGATTAAATGGATTTTCAGTGATGAGATTCTGTGTCATTAGGTAGCTATAAAAGACTTTTAGACTTGCGATTTTTCGCCGTAAAGTATTGGTTTTAATAGTTGAATCTGTCAAATATTCAATATAACTTACTACACAATCGTGGTCTGAATGGTAAAACTGCATAAGATCATTTTTGTAAGCACGAAGTGTATGCGAGCTTAAACGTTTATGAGTTTTGCAATAATCTAAGTATGTAGAAATAATAATGTAATCCATGAATGTCCCCTTTATCAATAATTACGCTATTATAAACTGATTTAGTCATTTTGTATAGTGATAATAAATTGTTATCGGTAGGAGATAGCGAATATGACAAATAAAAAAATAAGAGTATTTTTAAGCAGACCTAATCCATTTACAGAGAATCAAAATTTATTTATTAAAGAATTGATTAAATTTTTAAGACGACACAATATTGAATGTGTAACATTACAAGCTGCTGAGTATACGCCTTACGAAGTCATGAATTCGTTGAGTGAGATGATACAAAGGAGTTACGGAATTATAATTGTTGCATTTGGTCAGACATTTATTTCTAGTGGAACCAGAAAAATGGGAGCTGAGGATAATCCAGACTTCTTTGCATCCAAAGAGATCCACTTAAAGAATAAGTGGGTTACAAGTGTTTATTGTCATATTGAAGGGATTTTAGCGCTAACTTATAATCTTCCAATGCTATCTATTCCTCAAGAAAATTTAACTGAAGAAGGGATTTTAAAAAAGGGAGAATATTCTATAACATCACCTGAATTCTCATTAGAAACAAAAGAAAATATATTAATGTACTTGCAATCAGAAGGGTTTCAAAAAAGTTTTCATGCATGGAAAAACCTTCTTGATGATAAGTATAACTTTATCAAAGGAGGGGAAATAAACTATTAATTACCATTTACAATTGCAGTTTTAATCCTCTCGAGATCCTCGCTTAACATAATACTACCTTCATTAATTGTTTTTTTCTGTCGTTCAGTTAAACCTTCAATATCATTAATAGGTTTTGAAAGAAGGCCTGAAATCAGCATTAGATCCTCTTGATTGGAAAGAAACCAAATGTCATCATATTCACTAGATTTACGATGTATTTTTTCTAAAGATCCTAAAATAGTTTTTGCTGTATAAACAGATGTATAGTAGAACTCCTTTAAAACTTCAACATCTTTCTCAACTAAGGCTATTTTTAACAGGTTAGCACAGTAATTCCTTGCACAATAAATATTTCTATCTTCAAAATTCATGCCTAACCTATAGTAATTAATTGCAGACATTAAGTCACTCCTATTCTTTGTAATATAAAATATACGTAAGAAAATAGCTCCATAAATACCTAATAATTTATGATATGTTGTGGTATTTATATCTATATATTTACTAATCTTTTGCTGTGCCATTTTTAAATTTGCTAGCGAAGATTCATTCTTCTTATAGGATGATAGTAAATAGCCTGCCAAAATTTCTTCATCAATAAATCCACTTTCTAAAATTTGCTGAAATATTTCTTCTGCCTCAGGATACTTTTCTGAATTCTTGAGATCCGTGGCTTGATCATAAAGTTCAGCTATTGACTTGTCTAATGCTTCTTTACTTTGAATTTCAGTTTTATCGATTAAATCGTTAATTATTACACGGTATAAAGCAGATTCAAAGACTGGACTATCAGTAAATGTCTCATCTGACTTTATAGCGGAATCAATATATTCAGAAAGCAGTTTTTTTACCTTGTTAACTTCATTCACTTCGTTTAACTTATCAGAATCATACCTGATTTGAGGTAAGTGTGCAATATCAAAAAAGCTAATCTTAGCTGTGTGATGATCACACATTATAATGGTTGATTTGGGTTTCATAGCATGACGTAGACCTAACTCATAGATAGCATTTTGGTTTAAAGTAGTAATATCTGCAATTACAATATCTGCTTTTAATATACCTTCGATAAATGTTTTCGTTATACTCTGTGTACTGAAAACTTCATCAGCTCTAAAGTGGTTTTTACCATGAACAGAGACTAATTCTTTTTCTAAAATTGTTGGCTTAATTAAATTATTATAGACTTGATTCAAGTCCACTTCTATATTTGTATTAGGAATTTTTTTAGTATTAAACCCCATAACTACAAAACAACTGGTCATTTCTCAACTTTCCTCCCGATAACAATTTATTATCACTAGTATACCACAAATTACTATTAAATATATTTTTCTTGTGATAACTTTTTCAAGTTCATCTTGTTATGATGGTGCTATCTTATGAAAAAAGGAGGTAGCGCTAGTGATGTTAAACAAAATGAAGGCTCGGTTGCTCATTGGCTTCGGTGGTCTAGCAGTCACCAGCTTTATGGTGATGATGGGTTACACCATTGGTTCTCAGTCTGTTACCAATCATACACAGAAACAAATTCAGACTGAGGCTCATAAACTGTTGACCAAAGAGAAAGAAAAGGAAAAAGGAAATGTCCTTTCTGATGAATTGGTCAAGGAATTTCTCACGCAATACTACACCAAGGAAAAGCTGGGAGAGAACAACAACCGTATTAAGCCCTATATGACAGATTCTGCTTATAAGGAAGAAGTTGCTCGTCAAGAAGAATCCATCAACCAAGTCTATAAGGATTATATGTTGGATTATCACTTCGAATCTGCTCAAATCTATGTCAATACAGAAGACAATGAAGCCCTTGCAGAGGTTACTTATCAAGTTGTTTATGTGTCAGATGTCAGCGATAAGGCTCAGAAAAGTATACAGACAGAAACAAGAACTCTTAAACTCTCTTATGCCAAAATGTCAGATAAACTCCTTGTCAATCAGGTAACCATTTGGAATGGGAAACTAGAGGATTTAAAAGAAATTTCTGATGGAGTTAAATCAAGCATTCCAAAGATTCAAGGCACTACTACAGGTGAGACCAACTAGCAGGAGTTACTCTTCTGCTTTTTTTGATAGGAAGATGAGATGACAAGAATTGAAGCAGTGAAACACAAGGCGATTTTAGACGTGGCAGGAAGTCTAGGCTATTCTTTTAGAAGATTATCAGGACAAGTCTATGAACATCCAAAACACGATTCCTTTAAAATTTTTACGGATACCAATACCTTTAAATGGTTTTCACGTGATATACAAGGAGATGTGATTGATTTCGTTCAGTTAATGGCAGGGGTGTCTTTTAAAGAAGCCTTGTCTTACCTTGAAACTGGAGACTTTGAACAGGCTAAGGTGGTCGAAGAGACCTATCAACCCTTTCGTTATTATCTAAGAGAAGAACCATTTGACCAAGCACGAACTTATTTGAAGCAGATCCGTGGTTTGAGTGATGAGACCATCAATGCTTTTGGCAGACAAGGGCTGTTAGCACAGGCTCATTATCAGACAAAGGCCTTTCAGGAATCTGTACTTGTCTTTAAGAGTTATAATCATCAGGGTCAGTTAGAAGGGGCAAGCCTGCAAGGGCTTGTCAAAAATAATGAGAGACATGATCGAGGATACCTCAAGAAAATCATGAAAGCTTCTCATGGTTATATAGGGATGAGCTTTGACATAGAAAAACCTAAACGCCTTATCTTTTGTGAATCGGTGGTTGATATGATGAGCTATTATCAACTTCATGAGAAGCAGTTATCAGATGTTCGTTTGGTTTCTATGGAAGGCTTAAAACTGTCTGTGATTGCTTATCAGAGCCTACGACTAGCCGCTGAGGAACAAGGTAAACTTGAGTTTTTAGATACTGTCAAACCAAGTCGATTAACGCATTACCTTCAGACCATTCAGGAGACGACTACTTTTTTTCAGACACACTCAGGTTTATTGACTTTGGCTGTTGATTATGACGAAGCAGGGCGTGATTTTTGTCAGAAGTTATCTGAGAAAGGACTTCCCATTGAAACAGACCTACCACCATTACAGGAACTGGAAACCAAAGCTGATTGGAACGATGTCGTGAAATTTCAGAGAGATCTTTCTCTAAAGGATGTGATCCAATCGGCTAAGTTACAGATTGTCAGAAGTAATCCTTCACCTAAGCGAAATATGGTTTTAGACTTGTGATAACAAAATCAAGTTTCTTATCATAAGCTAGAAAGGAATAAGGAGGACACCCTATGAGTGTGATTGAACGCTTAGCTGAAAGAGTAGCTAGGCAAGAGGACAAAGTTGCGAAGGAGACGGAAAAACTAGAGACCTATCGCAATCAATTACAAACAGCGATGTATCAAGCCTTTATCAAACGCCAACAAAATAGTCCCTGGACTTTTGATGAAGCATTGACGCAGGCCTTTGGCCAAGAAGAACGACCAACACTATCCGATAATAGAAACGAGGAATAACACATGACAAAAAATTGGACCTTTGACCAACCCCTAGATGATAAAATACCAACGTCTTCATCAGAAGAACGTGCGAAGATTGCGGCACTATTTCATCAGGAAAAACATCAAGAAATTGAAGATGTGGATTATGTAGCAGCCTTTGAGATGGAACAACAAAAGGCTAAAGATCAGTCTGTTTCACAACCAAAGCCACAGGAGAAAATAGAGGCAAGACAAGTTCCATCACCTACCATTACCAGCGACTACAAGCAACATTTAGCCAATGTCATGGCTCAAAATAATGAGGACATTCTTCAAAGTCAGAAGAAAATCGAAGAGTTGCACCAGTTGATTGATGATAAGAATAAGCACAATAAAAAACTACAAGCCATTTCAGAAGCTATTGATGACTTGTAAGTATGAGCAGCCCTTACAAGGGCTGCTTTTTAAAAGGAGAGAAGATGAGGTTATTCAAAAAGCAAAGACACAACCAAGATAGTTTTAAACGGCTCATTCATCGCTTATCAGGAATGTCTGAAGCTGACTTATATAAGGTCAACCAATTATTAGATGTTGTTTTTGATTCGACCAGTCAATCGACCAGTGACGTAAAAAAAGCTCCTCAAGATGTACAAAAGGAGCCGACACTAGATGAGACCATTACTGAAGCTAAGAATATGCTGAAGACTGAGCAACTTGAAAAACGGATAGAGCAGTTTAGGCAGGCGAAGAAACCTAAAAATGAGTAAAAAAATTAGGCGTTAATGTTGGCCTAATCTTTTTGTCTAATACTTGTTGTTCGCTGATAAACATACTTTCTTGTCAATTTACTATCATTTAGATTTTCTATGTCAAAGATAAAATAATGATCACGATTGTCTTTGGCATTTTCTTTATTGAGTTTGAAATAGTTTTTAGCTGATTTCGCCATTGCCAACATAATATCATCTGTTAGAAAAGTCAGTGGAGTATCTAGTGCTGAGTAGCGATAGAAGTCACTTTCAAATTTTCGGTAATGTTCGCTGAAGTAGTCCATCTGTAATTCATTTTTATAAAAATCAAGCTGATTCATGGTAGACCTCCTCAACTAATGTGATAGTTATAATATCTTCTAAAGCGATAGTGATATGTCCGTCACTGGTTTTTAGAATGACCTCATCCGTTGATAGTGTCGGAACGATTCCGATAATAGTTTGATAGTCATTTTTCTGTATTCTAGTCACCTGTATCGTTAATTGATTAGCGTAACTTTGACTGAGTAACAACAACTTTTGATTTAGCGATAGGTCAGAAAGATAGTTGATTTGCTTATCGTCATCTGATAAAGCAGAGGTGTGTTCAGATAAAAAGAACCCCATCCACTTTTGCATTTTAACATCTTGATAGTCTCTTGCAGATTGAAATGGTAAGTATGATCGGTCAATCATTGTAATCCCTCCAAGCCACCTGCTGAGTGGCCTCCTATTAGTTTACTTCTTGCAATGTTCCTGGAACTGTCTAAGAGGGCAGTTCCTTTTTGAACCGCTAAAAAACCGAATTGGTCTCTAATATGATCAATAGTTCGCTGTAAGTTTTCTTCTTTCTCTGTTGCTTCGACATCATCAAATAAGGAGATTAAGGCATAGCTTTCATCAACAAACCCTGAGTAATTGACTGCAATCCCCCGAACAGCTCCTGAAGTGTACTTTTTACGAAAGAGCGTTAGCACGGTATCTGTAAGCAGACGTGTTTGGTTAGTAGGTTCTATCTTCATTTGAGTGTTGATTGGCTGTTTCATTTCCGTTTTAGAATAGGTCACAACAACGGAAACAATAGTCGCTTTCTGATGTTCTCGTCTCATTCGGATAGCCACCTGTTCAGCCATTTCACTCAGGACAACCTCAATATCACGCTGCTTAACGTAGTCACGAGGTAGCACCTGAGAGTTTCCAAGTCCGTGTGATTTTGGTTTATAGGGTTGATGAACATTACTTTCATCAACCCCGTTAGCATGAAACCATAACTGAACCCCAACCTTTCCAAATTCTTTTTTCAATAAATCAGGGTTGCTATTGGCTAGTTCCTTGATAGAGGTAATTCCTAGTTTGTGAAGGCGTTTTTCTGTTCTAGAACCAATACCCCAAAAATCAGATAGTTTAGGGATTGACCAGACTTTTGTTTCCACATCTTCGTAGGACCAATTGGCACGCATGGTTGGTGTTCGTTTGGCTTCATTGTCTAGAGCGAGTTTGGCCAATAATGGGTTAGCATTACTCATACCGATGGTAGAATAGATACCCGTCTTTTTCCAAATGTCATGTTGTATCTTAGCAGAGACGACGTCTAATTTCGCTTTTCTATCCATCTGTTTATCACTCACAAAGTAATTGAGTGAGGAGGTTAAATCAATAAATCCTTCATCAATGGAGTAGGGGAGAATATCTTCAGGAGCAGCATAATCTTGGAAAATGTGCTGAATGTCAATATTCTTTTTGATATAGCGATCCATACGTGGTGGGACAATAAGCGTTCGCTTAGCCCAATGTTCAATATAAGAAACATAACGTGGGGATATGTCTAAGCCTTGACGCTTGGCATTATAGTAGTCAAATTTTCTTGTAGTGATGTCAAAGGGTAAATCGTAGGCACGGCCGACATTATTTTTTCCAAAAACTTTTTTGAACATGGGAGAAGAGGCCAAAATCAATCCACCAGCGTTGTCAGCTCGGCTCATAACACAGAGAGAAGTATGTAAAGGGTTTAATCCTCTGTCTACACACTCTACAGAAGCATAAAAGGATTTCATGTCAATGAAAGCTATATCTGAACGCGGCTCTTTTGTGTAATCAATATAGCCCATGTCTTTAGTTCCTTTTTAGATTTTCTAACTGTTCTATCAGTTCTTGAATATGATCGGTAATATCATACTCTTTGAGATAAGGCGTAAAATAAATACGATTGTTTTTAAGATAAATCATTTCTTTAGCAGTTACTGACATGTTTACGCTCCTATAACAGGCATAAAGTGGCTCACGACAAGTCCTACAATTCGAGGATTATCTTCATAAGGAATCCATTTATCAGGGTAGCTATCGTTGAGTGATACCATTCTATAACCATTTTCTTCTCGATAGAGTTTTTTGATATAGACGGAGTCATTCCAGGATAGGGCGTAGACGGCACCATCATAATCAAAACCGCTAGCACGGATTAGAGCTACTTCACCATCAAGATAGATAGGTTCCATGGAATCTCCTGTAATCCAAGCAGCAATATCATAACCATATTGTTCTTCTTCGGCATAGACGGTTTCTGTTTCATATTCATCAAATAGTGATTCCCCAAGACCAGCAGAAAGAGAAACATCAGATAACACTTCCACCGCAAATAGTGGCACAATCTTATCAATTGATTGTTGTGTTTGAAGCAATCCTTCGGCATACTCATCCACCTTATCTTGATTTTCCGAGGAGAGTTGGAGGTAGGTGTTCACAATCTTGTATTCTGATTCAAAATAGGTTGTTGGAACATCAAGTATTCTTGCAAGAGTAGCAAGATTCTTTTGATTAGGAACGGATTTACCAGCCTCCCATTTATTATATGAAGCTCTATTGATTTTTAACAGATTAGCTAGCTCAGATTGAGAATATTGCTTTTCCATTCTACATTCTTTAAGACGGTTACCAGAAAACATAAATCAAAACTCCTGTTGCTTTATTATGCAACAATTATATCAAAAATTTTTTAAGATGCAAGTAGTAGAGTTTTTTAACACCCAATTTGTAAAATTAAGCTAGACAGAAAAAGCCATCTATGTTAGGCTCAGATAAACACCACATTACCTTTTACTTGAACTGGAATTCTCTCAACTAAATCAATATTTTGCTTTTTTATGTTTTTATAAAAATAGATATGACCGTCCCAGATGGGTTCTCTATCTCCTTCGGAAATTTCTCTGTTAATATGTTTAGATTTTTTTAATGCCAATTTCAAATAATCGATAGCATCTTCTTCAATTTGTTTAGATGATTTAACCATGAATAACCTCTTGAATAAGTAATTTTATACTAACATTATACCAATTTTTGTGATAAATTTTTCAAATCATCCTTGTTATCCTAATATCATTCCTAAGAAAATCAAGTCTTGATTTTTCACTGGGGGTTAGGGGGCGTAGCCACCAAGTTATCTTATCGTTAGCTGTCAAAACTGGAAGGTTTTGATCGGCTGGCGATATGATTTTTGGGGTATTGTGACCACAATGCCTGAGCTCGCAAAGACCGAACAAGGGCTTTAGGAAATTTCCCGTATGACACACGGGGTCGGGTCTTAGCCGAGAAAGGATGAAAGTGAGGGAAAGAGATGCCTGAACAGTACCGTGACATTCGAAAAGAGATAAATTTAACTGCAGATGAACTAAAACAGATTGAAAAGATGATGGAGACTGGCAAATATCGTCACTTTTCACCATTTGTCAGAGATAAAATTTTGATGGCAGATGATAAAAAGTCAGCCACTAAAGAATGGTTTTCCCTTTGGCAATCTCAAAAGTTTGAGCAGATTAGTCGAGATGTGCATGAGGTTCTTATTATCGCAAGAGAAAATCACCAAGTGACCGAAGAGCATGTATCAATCTTATTGACCTGCATTCAAGAATTGATTGCTGAAGTCAATCAAGCACAGCCACTCAGTCGTGAGTTTCGTGAAAAGTATGTGGGTTAGGAGGCTGCTATGGTTTATCGTTATCGTACCAATCTCAAAAAAGTATTCTTAACAGATTCAGAATTGAATCAATTGAATGAACGAATTGCTAAGAGCAATTGTCAAAATTTCTCAGTCTATGCTAGAAGAGTTCTGCTTAATCCCAATATGTCATTTGTCACAATTAACACGGATACTTATGACCAGTTAGTGTTTGAATTGAGACGGATTGGAAATAACATTAATCAAATTGCGCGTGCGATCAATCAAAGTCATCTTATTTCTCAGGAACAATTACAAGACTTGAGTAAAGGAGTCGGAGAGTTAATTAAGGAAGTGGATAGAGAATTTCAAGTGGAAGTGAAAAGACTGAAGGAGTTCTATGGTAGTCACTAAACATTTTGCGACGCACGGAAAAAAATATCGTAGGCGTTTGATTAAGTATATCCTCAATCCTGATAAAACGGACAATTTGAAATTGGTATCTGATTTTGGCATGAGCAATTATTTAGACTTTCCTAGCTATGAAGAAATGGTAGAAATGTACAATGTCAACTTTACCAATAACGACAAGTTGTACGAATCTAGAAATGACCAACAAGAAAAACGCCAACAAAATATTCATGCTCATCACCTCATCCAATCATTTTCTCCTGAAGATAATCTGACCCCTGAAGAAATTAACCGCATTGGTTATGAGACCATGATGGAATTAACAGGAGGCCGTTTTCGTTTCATCGTGGTAACTCACACAGACAAAAATCACGTTCATAATCACATCTTAATCAACGCTATTGACCGTAATTCAGATAAAAAGTTGATATGGAATTATGCCTTGGAACGAAATCTTCGTATGATCTCAGACCGTATTTCTAAAATGGCAGGTGCAAAAATCATTGAGAAGCGTTATTCCTACCGAGATTATAAAAAATATAGGGAATCTAGCCATAAGTTTGAATTGAAACAACGTCTCTATTTTTTGATGCAGCAATCTAAATCGTTTGATGATTTTTTAGAGAAAGCAAAGCAGTTACATGTTCATATTGATTTTGGTCAAAAGCATAGTCGATTCATGATGACAGATAGAGCAATGACAAAATCTATTCGAGGACGTCAACTTAGCAAACGAGATTTATATGATGAAGATTTTTTTAGAACGCATTTTGCCAAGCAAGAGATTGAAAGTCGATTAGATTTTCTGTTGAACCGTGTCAATTCTTTAGAAGAGTTACTAACAAAATCGAAAGTGTTAAATCTAACCATTGACTTGAAACAAAAAAATGTGGTCTTTACTCTTGAAGAAAATGGCAAGCAGATAAGTCTGAGTCATAAAAAAATAAGTGAGAAAAAGTTGTATGATGTTGCCTTTTTTAAGAATTATTTTGAAGACAAGGAGTTTGTTTTCTCAGAGGCAGTTGAAAGTCTTCAAGAACAATATCATTCCCTTCAAGGAGAACGTGATAAGGAGAAGGTAGCCACTGAAGAAATTGAGGAAGCCTTTGAAGAATTTAAGAAAAAGAGAGAGGTCGTCCATGAATTTGAAGTGGAACTTGCAGAACACCAAATTGAGAAGTTAGTTGATGAGGGGATTTATATCAAGGTGTCTTTTGGTATTAAGCAGAGTGGCCTTGTTTTTATCCCTAACTATCAACTAGATATTATGGAAGAAGACAATCAGAAAAAATATAAAGTTTATATCCGTGAGACAACGTCATACTTTGTCTATAACAAAGAATACTCGGATAAGAATCAGTACATCAAAGGAAGAACTTTGATTAGACAGTTAACTAACGATAGTCGGATGATACCATATAGAAGACCAACGGTTGAAAGTTTACAGAAAAAGATTACTGAGATTAACCTCTTGATTGAGTTAACTGAGACAGATAAGAAGTATCAGGATATCAAAGACGAACTGGTCGCAGAAATAGCAGAGCTAGACATCAAACTAATTCAAACCAATGAAAAAATCTCCACTTTAAACAAGATGGCGGAAGTTCTTATCAATTTGAAGAGTGATGATCCGAGCAGTCGAAAATTAGCAAAGTATGACTTTTCAAAACTGAATTTAACAGAATCCATTACACTAGAACAAGTGACTGAAGAAATAAGAGTCTTGCAAGAGGAACTGGGTCATTATCTTGATGAGTATGAGGGATTAGTTAGTAAATTAGAAATTTTTATTAAATTATTAAATAATGGAAAAGGTTTGAATAAAAATTACGAGATAATATTTTGATAGAATAAAAAGACTAGTCTGATTATAATAACTGATTAAAAGTTAAGTCAGCTACTACAGTTGATAATGAGCCCGCCAAAAAAATATATTGCTCAAAATGTGAGTAGTAGATTCTTTAACTTAATTACATTGCTAGCGACCACTGCTTTTTATTAAATTGATGGCATATGATTTTCTTGTTATAATTTTGTTGAACATTGTATCGTTGATGTAATGTTTTACGTTTTTTAAGTCTAGCAACAAAAAAACTGAATGAATAAGAGTCATGAGATGACTCGAATACGCTTGGAGCGTGAAAATAAAATTACTAAAAGCCTCTTATTAGATTGTTCAATATTAGAATAGGAGGCTGTTATATGGAAGTCATGATTGAAACCTGCTGTGGGATTGATGTCCACCAAAAATCCATTATTTGTTGTATTTTAGATGGTCCACTTGATACGAACAAACCTAAGAAAATTCAAAAGAAATTCGGAACAACGACTGTCGCTCTTAAAAAGGCCCTATTCTTGTTAGAGGAAAACCGTGTGACCCATGTCTTCTTTGAATCTACTAGTCAGCACTGGCTGCCGCTTTTCAATATCTTCTCTGATTCTAAGTTGACATTGGTTGTAGCGAACCCCTAACACATCAAGAATGTCCCAGGACGTAAGACAGACATGAAAAATGCCGAATGGATTGCACAATTGGGGCGTTGTGGTCTGATTGCACCCTCTTATATCGTGATGCAATTATGCTACTCACTCGTCGGCTACTTTCTTATAAATAGCGTCAAAAACAGGTTAAAAACGAGAATCATAATCTCTTACAATGGGCTAATATCAAACTGACCAGCTATCTTTTCGACGCCTTTTCGAAGACAGGTCGGGCACTTCTAACTCTCTTTATCAATAGTGAGGTCATTGACTCTGAAAGTGCCTCATCTTGCATTCAAGGACGGATTAAAGCTACGTCTGAAGAATTATCTGAAGAATTAGTTGAGGCGATGAGGGAAAAACTATCTGTAGAAGGCCGATTTCTCTTGAATCAGAGTTTAGAAGAATATCAGATGTATCAAGAACTTATTGAAACATTATCTTATGAAATTCAGACCTATATTACAAAGGAGTTCCCCTGAAGAAAATAGACGACTCCAAAAGATTCCTGGAGTGAGTGAAGCGTGGGCTGCCACTGTTTTAGCTGAGATTGGACCAACTGTCAATAGTCTCGATACTGATGGACATCTAGCCTCTTGGGCTGGGCTTTGTCCAGGTTCTTACGAAAGCGCAGGTATTAAAAAATCTTCACACATCACGCAAGGAAATCGATATATCAAAAAGTCTCTAACTATGTCTGGACAAATTGTGGCACGCTCCAGAGACCCAGCTTTTTTATCCCTTTATAATAGAATTTCTCAAAGAGGAAGCAAGATGAAAGTTGTCATTGCTTGTGCCCATAAAATTCTCAGAACCATTTACAAATTACTTACTACTCACCACCCTATCAAAAAGAAAAGGCGTTAGGACTGAGGTAACAGTTCTAACACCCAAATATTAAATTTTTCATCTTTAGTATAGCACAGGATGCATCTTTTTGCGCTTTTTTACTGTATTTTTTCAAATAAAAAAACTATCTAAAAATATAACTATTGCAATAATCTGTAATTTCTATAATTTTACTTTCAACATCGTCTAAATTATCAACCTCTCCAGCAAAGCCAATAGGTCTGCCATAAGAATTCATTGGTCTTTCCTTGGTAATTATACATTCTTCAACAAAAGGTATAGTAAGATAAATCTCTGGTTTATTATCTAGATATAGTTTAGCTTCATTACTAAAGTGGAATGTACAAGGTACCTTACTGGGGAATGGAAATACGGAGAACCTAATTTTCATCTGATTTTTCAATTCTAAACCTTTTGCTTTACCCAATGATATTTCCATTACTTTTTCATAAAAATTATCTTTAAATTTTGGTAATGTTAAAGTAGGAATTAAATCTCCTCCTAACCTAGGATGTGATTCTATGTAATATATCCCTTTGGGTGAAATCATTATTTCTGTATGACTTACTGTATCGGAATATTCTAATGTATTATAGATGTTATTCATTATCTTAATTTGCTCATCATTCAATGTGGTCACATTAGAAATATGCACTGATTCAACAAGTGTACCCGGATATTTAATTTTTTTGGTAACACCATATATAATGTGATTATTTTTTATATGACAGGCCTCAATACTAAATTCTTCCCCTTCTATAAATTCTTCAACATAAAAGCGAGAAATATCTTTATCTTTTAAAAAGTGATATACTTCACCAATTGATTCACATTTACATACATCAATACTACCCTTTCCAATATATGGTTTAATAATAATTGGAAAATACTGTAGTTCGCCTAATCCTATAAAATCATTTATGGTATCCCATCTAACTTTATTTTTTAAAATTGAATTAATTTTCTTTCTACAAAAAAGTTTATTTTGGTTTAAAATATAGGGAAGTTTGATATTTGTAAATATGTCCATGTTTTGTGCTAGTTCATACCAATATTTTCTGTTATCTTCAGAAAATGATAAGATTCCATTAATATTTTTCGATTTTAAAAAATTGGCAATATAATCTTTGTGAACAGAATCTTCATAATTAAGGATCACCTCTGTGTAGTTTAACCTTTCGTTTACAGAAAACTCTTTACCTGATTTTACTTCAAATACATGTCCAAACTTAGACAATGCATCTATAAAAATAGGTGTTCCAACGTCTATGATAAAATTTTTCATGGACTTACTTCCTCTCTTTCATCCCATCATTTTATATTTGATTTTACTATTTAAATTGACCCTTTGTCAACTTTTAGTTTGTGGGATAAGTTTACTATACAGAAAGATACAGATTAATTCTTATTTTTGGTTTTAGAGATAAACCTAATTAATCCATTAAATATTCCTGGCACTATTTTAATGACTTCAAATTATGAACGATGATCAATCATAATAGAAGTATTAGAAAGATAGTTAAAAGCAAATGGATTAACCTATTATAAACAGGTAATTATCAATGACTTTGACATGGTCTAATTAAACTACCTTTATAGCCCTTAGAGTTCTAGATTTCTTAAAGATTTTCCTCAAAAAAGTTCTTAACTAGAAAATGATATGTGAAATCTCTTCATATGTATGTTATGAAGTTATAAGCAATAAAATTGACAACATTTTAAAGGTAATTTAAAATAAAAGTGGTTTCAATTGAAACTGTTTTGTAGTGGAAAGGCAACAAATAATCTAATAAAATAATTCAGTGCTAATTGATAAAAATTAAGATTTAATCTAAGAATTGAGGTACTAATATGTCTGAAAAGAAATTACCAACTATTGAAGAATTATTAACTGAACAATCAGAATCAAAAACAACTTCAAATATTTTATTAAGTTGCCACCATTCACTTGTCCATAATGCCTTTGAATGGGTCGAAGAAGATAAATAATTTTTAAATTTGTTTGCCTTTCACTATTTTTTAAAGCGAGGAAAAGAAAAAATGATTATATTGTCAGTAAAAAATTTATTTTTTATTTTGAAAATTAATCAAGATAAATCTACATATTGTGTCCACTGCTTCGAACAGTTATTGAACTTGGATTATTCTAATTTTGAATACTTGACTTCTGGGCATGATAAATATGATTATTTAAAACGGAATTTTATATCTAAAATAAAAGAGAATCAATATGGTGTATACGATGAAACTAAAAAAAGTTTTGAAGTTATCAATATTTATAAGGTACCAGGTTGCTTAGGAAAAAAACATGGAAATATTAGTTGTTAATTGTTCAGGAAGAGTTAATAATAATACAAAAGTTATTTATTATAAAATTTTACAAAAATTGGGAATATCAGAGAAAATAGAATTTGAACTTATTTCTCTATATGATATTAATGAGAAGTTGTCAGATTATATAACAATTTTTAGTAGATATAGATGTATCTTATGGCTAACTCCTGAATATAATAGAAGTTATTCTTCAAATGTAAAGTACTTTATTGAAAATTTAGGAGTTGAAAGTTTTTTTGGGAAGTTAAATGGGATTATTTCAACTTCGATTGGTCCCTCTTCAAGATGTGGTTTGAATGAGTTCGCCAATCTGTTGTTTTCTATGGATGCTCTTGTAGTAACACCTGGGGTTGAATATAACAGTTTACTTGAAATTGATGAAAATTCTTTAAATAAAATTAAAATATTATTAAATAATTTAAAATTCTTTTATTCAAAACTATTATAATGTATGGAAAAAATTTTTATTGCAGGATTACAAACCTTTATGTTTAAAGGGAATGATACTTGTTTTATTATTCGTACTCCTTATGATGCGTCAAAATATATTGATTGGGCAAATAGAATAAATAGTGACTACGGTTATAGTGTTCTATTACAGGATGTCAGAGGAAGATATGGATCATTTGGTAAGTGGGTTCCCTATGATAATGAAAAAAAAGACTCCGTTATATTGTTGAGTTTCATAAAGTCTCAGGATTTTTCGAATATTGTTATAATCGGTTCCTCTTATGAAGCATATTGTGCAAGAATTTTAGCATTTGAGTCACAATATTCTATCCCTACCAAATTATTAATTAGGGTAGGAGTCAGAAATAAATTAGAAGCAATTTTTAATGATGGAGTATTTAGATTAGGAGATTTTGTGTGGTGGAAAAATGTTCATGGCACAGGAAAGACAAGTAAGACAAACGTTATAACTAATCAAATTATAAAGGAAATTGAAACAAGTGATCCTCCAGAAAAAATAATAGATGCTGATGTTATTTTTCCAAAGGTACCTGTAATAATTATCGCTGGATGGAAAGATGGTTATTGCAAATATGCTTTTGATGACTATAAAAAATGGCTGCATGATCAAAAGCAATTAATCGTTACACCGTTAACTCATGACTTGAAATATATTGGAAAATATTTTAATGAAGTGGAGTGGTATAAGGATTTACAAATAAAAAAAGGATTTAGTAAAATTTATTTTCAGAATGTTAAGAACGAAGTGTATCCAAACTTTTTTCTATATAATGATAAAAAATATGAAAGATTAATTTTTTCGGACTTTATTGGAAATAACATAACTAATTCAAATGATGCTTCAAAAAAGTTCGGAATTTTTTTAGATAACAATTTTGTTAATCTTGAAATTAAAGATTTTCAATATCTCAATAGCTTAAATTTATTTTATGAAACTATTGAAGAGGATATTTTTGGCGAAATTTTTTATATAGACAAAGATGGTAAAATGTTATTTTTAACGGAATTTATACTAAAAAAGGGAACAAACTCAACGGAGTTCCCTCCAATAAGTATCAAAAAAGTAAACAAATCAATCTCACTCAAAATTATGTTCAGTAATAATTTGTTCCCTAGATATCCGAAAAAAGAAAAATCAGTTTATCTTCAATTGAAAGGAGTACTGTATGGTGGAAAATATTGTTAACTCAGCACTTTACAACAAGTATACAGGAATTATTAAAAAGATTGAATTGTTAAAAGTTGAAAGTTTTAAAGAATTTAAACTAGTTAGATCTACAGTAACCGATAGGAACAAATATGATAAAAATTATCTGTTTGATGGTGTTGGTACTGGTTGTTCAATTGATTTTGATACGGCTTTGTATTCTAGCATGGGAGAAGCAATCGAAAGATATTGTGCAAACATTGTTCCCGAAAGTCTTAAATTAGCTTCAGAAGAAGAACTTGATGCAGAAAAATCAACATTTTATAAACTTGATGAATTCATCAGATATTCTAATAAACTATTGGAACAAAGAGGTTTTCCTTTTAAAAAAGCAAAAAAAACAGATAAGATGTATTGGAAAGAATCTTTTAATTATTTAACGAATGAGGAATGCTTTGTACCAGCATCACTAATTTATGTCAATTTTATTGATCACAGTTTTAATTTTCCAAATTTGTCTGGGGTAGCTAGCGGAAGTAATTTTGATAATGCTGTGCAAAGTGCATTATTGGAGGTAATTGAAAGAGACGCTTCAATAAAATGGTGGTACTATGATAGTAAAGAACGTCTTATAAAAAAAGAAATTAAAGAAGGATTTACGTTTTTATTTTACCAACTCGATGCTATCATACCGACTATTGCTACATTTATCTATGATAATATCAGAAAAGTTGTTGCAGTGGGCTTCTCTGCGAAGTTTGATATTGAAGAAGCTATGATAAAATCAAAGGCTGAAGCAATTCAATTGCATTATAACATGATTAATTTAATTGATGGAAATATAAGGGATGATGATCCTGTAAAATCTTATCTAAAACCCAACAAAGAGGATAGATATTATATCGATGCTTTCAGAAAAGATAAAATGGATATGTTTGATTTAATTCATAATTTACAATATTATCTAGATCCAAGAGCTTTCGATTTACTTAAATATAGGTTATCTGGGATTGTTGAAGAACCAACATTCAAAGACCTTCATACCGACTTTACTTCATTACTGGATTATTTTAAATTAAATAATAAAAAAATAATAGTTTCAGTTGTTACATCAAATGATATAAGAAAAATGGGGTGGGAAGTTGTTCGAGTCCTAGTTCCAGGATTTATTATAAATGCTCCAACAGCTTATCTACCAATTGATTTTAAAACAATAGTAGATAAATTACCATTACCGCATAGTTAAGAAAATGATAAAAAAATATAAAGAATATGAAAAAGAGATACTGAGTTTAGTAGATGAATTAAATTCGAAACAGAGTTTTTTATATATTGAATCAGAAAATATACTTATTTTGGGCTTTGGATCTGAAATTTCAAATTTAAGAGCAACGGCGGGTAACGTTATTGTTATAGATATTGAGCCGAAAGAAATTAATTTAAACAATGTAAAATTTATAAATAATGACTTGAATTCAGGTTTTCCTGATTTATCCACTAAATTTGATTTAGTTGTAGCAAATTTTATTATGGAATATATTCAAGAAAAGAAAATATTTTTTAAAAATATAATTGAAAAATTGACTAATAGTGGAATACTTGTTATTGGGTTATGGTTTCATAATAGAATTTTAAGCCCAAAATTAGAATATAAATTTAGAGATTTTTTTAATAAAATTGGATTTAAAATTATAAATATGGAAGTCATTGAGAGAAATGTAAATGATCCAAATTTTATGCCTAAAGTATTATTTATCACTTTAGAAAGAGAGTAATAATGAAAAAAAATATAATAAATTCGTTCTTTTTATCTGCAAATTTAATAACGTTTACTCACACAGTTTTTAGGGTGCTTCTTATTTTATTCTTTTCTAATATATATAGAGAAACCCTAGAAATTGGTTACATAATGTTGGCAGATACATTACCATTTTTGATTTTTGGCCCATTAATTGCTGCAATTGTTAATAAGTTTAATCGTAAAAAATTAATTAGCCTAACTCTTTTTATCGATATTCTGATTGTTACATTAACCCTTTTTATGATTTTAGGAGAGAAATATAGTTTTATAATTATACTTTTGATTCTTGCTACAAATAATTTCAATACTTCGTTATATAGTGTATCAGAATCATCTTATTTTCCATTAATTGTTCCATCAGAGAAACTAAGCAAATATAATTCCTCTCTTTATTTTATGAGCAGTCTAGCGTATATCATTTCTCCAAATATCTCATATTTTATAGTTAATGAAAAAATAATATTGTATATCCTCTACGGTGTATTAATCATTACTATATTTACATTAGTTAATTCATTTATGATTGCTGAAGTAATAGTTGCTCCTAATGAAACCAGAAGTAAGTCGTCTTTATTAAATTCATTTATTTATACTCTGAAAAATCATACATTAACAATTGCGTTAATTGTCTTAATAATAGGAAATATTTTTGACGCACCTTTAGATACAGTTATACTTACAAAATATGCTTCTTTAAACAGTATTGATAAAGTAGGAATAATAATGTCGATGAGTGGAATTGGTTCACTATTATCTTCCGTTTTAATAGGATTTGCTTCAAAAGATAATAAAGTATTTACAATTTTAATGAGGTTCTCATCAGTTGGTTTGTCAATTAGCGGATTACTACTTATAATGGTAGATAATTATTATATGTTTATTCTTATTTTTTTATTGATATATCTTTCAATGGGCATTAGAACTATTTATATAATTACATTAAGACAAATTGAAACACCAAAAGAAATTTTAGGAAGCGTTAATACTTTTTTCAAATATGTAGCCTTTGGGATTTCTCCAATTTCGATTTGGTTTTTCAGTCAACTTTCTAGGTACTTTTCTAATGAGGACTTATTAAACATTATTGGCATTGGTTTTTTAGTTGCTGGTTTGATTTCATTTGTTTCACTTAGTCCAAATGGTAAATTAACATTAAAAGAAAAATCATAGAGTATTTTTTGCATTAAAATCTTGAAAGGAGCTATATGTCAAAATATGGAATAATGTTACCAATCTCATCAAATGGACATCATTCAGATATTGAAATACTATCATCAATTGATAATGATCGAATTGATAGTATTTGGGTTAGAGACTTACCTATCGCCGAATATAGGGATAAAGATGAAGGAAGCTGCTTAGATCCTTTTCTCTTTTTGAATGAACTTTCATCAATTTTCTGTAATAAATTTATTTTAGGATTAGCAGTAATAAATACTTCATTTAGGAACCCAGAAAATACTATTAGAGAAATATTATCTATGTTAGAGTTGAAAGAAAAGTCTAAATTTATTTTTGGGGTAGGAGAGGGAGAGAAAAAAGAAGTATTTGAATTACTTGGTATAGATTATGATAACAAGAAATTGTTATTTGAAAAATGGCTTAAGAGGTACGAGGCATACTATCAAAATCAAGTATCTGGTTTATCACGTATAGAAAACAAAACATATATGAAATGGCTTAAAGATATTAAAATACCTAAATTGACAGTTTCTACCCGAAATATTGACTTACTTCAAAAATATAAAGATATTATTGAGAGAAATATAATCTGGTACAGTCAGCCTAATACAATTTCAGAGATAAAAAAAAGTTTTCCAGATATAGAATTGAATATGTTCCTGAGAATTAATCTAGTCTCAAAAGACAATACATTGAAATTTGATGATAAAGATGGAATAATTGTTGTGTCTCCTGATAAATTAAGAAAACTTTCTGAAGAATATTTAATACTTGGTGTAGATAGATTACTACTTTCTTTAGAAAATCAAAGTGCATCAAGCAGTTTACTAAATAGGATATAAAAATGGAAAATTATTTCTTGGAATATATAATCGATCGTAAAACAAATACTAAGTTTGAAGAGCTAAGTGAATTATCATCTGATTTTTTTTATGATTTAAGTTTAGATTTTATCAATAGTCTAAAAGACAATGAATTCAATAGAATTGTGCATAAAAATCTAATTAATGAAAAATTGAAAGTAGAATATGTTAGTAAGTACTCTGATATAAATAAAAGATTGAAAAAAAATAAAACGATTGATTTAAATAAACTTGACTTGAATAATTCAGCTGAGTTAAAGCGATTAGTTGAAGGTTATAACTTATATATTGTTCAAAGATACTTTCTAAAAGCAAAATACAAAACATTATTTGAGGAACAGGATCAAATAATGAATGAAAAACTCATAACTTCTGAAGCATTTAAGAATTTGAATCTTTTATTACCATTAATAAGTACTAATCTAGAGAATGTTTTAGAAAAATTTAATACTGACAGATTGAAAGATAAGAGAACTAGAAAATTATTTGAGACAATGCTAAAAATATTGGTTCGAGGAGCGACCAAAACTACTCCATTTAGTTCATATGCTTCTATTTCATTGATTAAGAACAATAACATTGTTGAACATAAAGATAATATTTCAAAAGTTGAAATTAATTTTGTAATCTTAAAAGTGATATTTAATGCTCTATTGAAAAACAGACGTTTTAGGAAACATGTGAGTTATAGAGTTTCTTTTTTTAATATAGGAAAAGATTCAATAAATATTTTATTACAAACTACTAATTTAGTCGCTGAAAGAATTGTAAATAACGTAGATACATTCAAAACATTTAGTAATAATTTTTTTTATGAAATACTTTTAAAACAATTGGATAAAAAGAGCTTTAAGTTCTTAGATTTTTTTGAGTCAATTCAATCAGTTTGTAAAGAATCTAAAATTGAGTTATCGTTAGAAGAAATAGATAATGTATTTGATTCTTTTGTTGAAACTGGTATAATAGTTCCGGATTTAAACTTGGATGAAAGTAAAAAAGATGTATTTAAGGAATTTTATAATAAAATTTCTTATCTTGGAGAGAATGAGAGTATTATACAAGAAGTCCAAATTATCGTAAAGAAAATAGAAAATTTAGTTAAAAAATTTAGTTGTGATGATTATACAAAAAGATTTTATTATCTAAAAAGAATAAAGTCTTATTTGAAGCTCTTAGAGGTTCTCTTAGAAATTAAAATTAATAGTAATACTTTGGTATACGAGGATGATTTACATTATGAAATCACTCCTGGGCTCAGTACTATTGATAATGAAACACTTTTGCTTTTACAAAATTATTTTATTATATTTGATTGGATGTTAGATGCTAGAATTTTGTTTGCTCAAGAATTTTTTAAAAAGTATTCTACAAATGAAATCAAAGGTAATAATGTTGAAATTTATAAACTATTTGGTAGGATTTTAGAGGAGATGCATTTTATTGAATCAGATAGTAGAGATTTAGAAGTAATAAGAGTTGCTCGAAAATCCTTTTTTAATAAAGTGAATGACATTATCAAATCTGGGTCAGAAGAAGTAGATATAAAAGACTTTATTCATGCTGAGTTAAAGTTTTTTGGAAAAATTACTTCGAAATTCACTAATTCATCAACATTTTTTTTACAAGAAAATGTTGATGAATTAGTTATCAATAAAATTTCTAGAGGTTACTTAACAAAATTTACTAGATATTTTAAATATTATAATATTGATGAGCATTTCCTAGCTAAATATCTACAGAATTCATTAAAGAATAATTTAGTTGAAATACGTGAAAGCTTCGGTAGTAACTTAGGTGTACACCATCCAATTTTAAGATCAAGACTCTTGTTAGATACTACGGAGAGGTTGGATAGTGATGGAAAAGGTAATACTATAAAAACTGAAGATTTAATATTTAAGTATAGTGCAAAATCAGAAATGGTTGACATATTTTATCAAGGAGAACCAATTTTTCCTTTATATATGAGTTCAGTTGCAAATGAATTATTACCAATTCAACTTCAATTCTTTAATTCATATCAAACCTCTGCGGTATTTGATTTAAATCTGATTAATATTTATAAGTTGGATGATAATCCTAATCAAGGAGAACGCTTAGTCCTATCTAAAATACCTAAAGTAAAATGTGGAAACGTTGTCTTGATACGAAAATCTTATATAATAATGAGTATATTTAATTTATTACTTCCTATTGAAGAATTGTACTTAGAAATAATAAAGAAATTTGATGATGAAGGACTTCCTAAGCGCTTCTTTGTAAAAAAGATATTGAATAACTACTACCAAGTTAATCAAGATGAGCGAAATAATGTAAAATCATTTTATATCGACCTCGCTTCAATTAAATTATTTAAAATATTTGTTAAATATATTACTAAGCATGATATTTTGCTGTTAGAGGAGGTTTATCCTCAGTTTGATAACATATACACTCATGAGATTCAATTGGAAAATACTATAATTTTTCCAAAAGTTTAATATTTCCCAATTTGTAAAGGAGAAGCAAATGAACTATGTTTTGTTTTTAAGAGGTATTAATTTAGGTAAACAGAATAAAGTTAATATGATAATTTTGAAAAAACAGTTGTCAGATTTGGGATTTCTGAACGTAGTTAGCTATCTTAATACTGGTAACATACTATTTGAAACTGATAAACAAGAAAAGGAAATCGAAAGTTTGATTTCTGAACTATTCAGAACATCATATTCATTTGATATTCCTTTTGTAATAATTTCATCCAATAACCTCTTGAAGGACTTTGAGAAGTTACCTAACTGGTGGTGGAATAAAAATTCTTATCGTAGGGATGCACTCTTTTATTTAAGAGATATAAATCGCAAAATAATTACAGAAATAGTTGAAAATCAATGGGATGAACAAGAAAATAATTACTTTTTAGGTGAGACTGCCTTATTTATGATTTCTAATACAAAGGAAGAATATCAGTTATCAGCTCATTCAAAAAAAATAATGAATAGTCCATTTAACAAGCTTGTGACATTGAGAAATTCTAATACATTTGATAGTGTTATTAAGTTATTAAATGAAAGATTGAGTAAATGAGTATTAAAGATTTCTATTGAATAGATGTATAATTTAGATGTGTCATAAGTAGTAATAATTATTGGTCTAGTGTAACTCAATATATGGTCTAAGGATCTAAATTTTCTAGGAATCAACTGAAAACCATTGATTTATTAAATATTTTTTACCCATTGTGCTAGTTAATTTTTGCTAAAATAAAAAACTTTTCGTATCATAAACTCAAAACAACGACGAGTATCATAAACTCAAAACAACGACGAAATGAAGGAATGATGTGCAAAACCAACACTATTATCTCGCAAATCCTAACCAAAAACAAGTCATTTTTTCAAAAATTTTACTAAAAATATCTACTCTTTATGAGCGTTTTGTACCATCATCGGTTAGAAATCGTCGTAATGTACACATACAAAAGCAACCCGATGTCGTTATTATAGCGAGTTATATATGGGCTATTCAGGAAGAATTTCGCACGGTAAGTGATATTTACCGATCTATTCGTCATAATCTATTCCTTGATAATTTTCTAGAACGCTCCCGATTTTGTCGTATTTGTCAGAATCTCGCTCAGAGCATTCAACGTATGCGCTATTTTATGATCTTAGATCTTTGTCAAACTTGCTCTTTTGGCTTGATTGATAGCTTCCCTTGTGCTTTGTGTCAACCCATTCGCAATTTGCGAGCAACACTTATATCAGAAGTAGCCGATATTGGCTACAATGCCACCAAAAAAAATACATTATTATAGGTTGAAATTTTCAGTCCGTGTCAGCGATAATGGCTTTCCCCTTGATTATGTAGTAACACCAGCATCAGTTTATGATGGTGATGTCGCTTTAGAACTCCTTAACAATAGTCCTAAGTCACTCATCTATGGTGATAAAGGTTATGTGGATAAGGCAACAAAAGCGGAGCTGGCACAGTATGACATCGCATTGATTTCTTAGTTAAGAAAAATATGACGGGATATTCATGGTTTGTCAATTATTGAATTAGCCGTTTGAGAAAGCCTATAGAGACTGTATTTTCAAGTTTAGAGAAGTTTGGAATTGAGTCTTTACGCTGTCGCAACATGTAGGCACTTAAATTTAAAACAGAGGCAATACTACTTACTTATTCTCTTATGCTTGAAGATAGTCAAAATAAGTTCGGCATAAGTTTGAAATATTCACTTGCCTATGCTTGATTAACTAGCACAAAGGGTAATATTTATATTTTTTAACTCGTGGTGCTAGTTGATTTCAAAATATCTCAATTATAAGCCATTGTGATTTGTTCAATTCTCAATTGTAGTCCTATAATACTTCTCGTCAACGTATGCTCAATATTAAATAGCGAAAAAAGTTCTGAAAAATGTGTTTCTATTGTTCTCCTCATGACAAGTAATTTCCAGTGATTATGTTGTTCTGCACCGACCATGTTTTGACGTAAAGGTGTCCATAAGTGATAGCCTTACTTTTCTAATGTATCTTTTAATTCCTGACTGAGAGAACCTAAATCAGCGAGGATAGCAGATTGTCTACAGCCTTCTAGCAACTCATTAGCGACTTTGATATCGTGAACAGAGGCTTGTGTCACAACATAGTTGAGAATAAAATCCGACAAAGTGACCAGCATATGGACTTTAAAACCATAGAACCAACGTTTTTTAGCGGCATTATACCCAATATCAGCGAAGCTATTGAAAATCTTTATCTTATGATTGCGAGCAGGTTGGCAAAGTGGCAATGGAAAACTGTCTATAATCACAATGGTATCTGGTGAGATTTTCCTATTCATGGCTTTTCGAATGAGTTGAACCAACCAAATCAATTGTTTTGTCCGTCTGTTAAATCGGCTTCTTTCTAGTAAGTTGCCACCAATGAAAAATTGGCAAATTCTATAAAAATGGCGTTGTGAGGTTATTCCTAACTCAGCTTGAAATAGCAATAAAACAAGAAGGGACTCATCTGAAACTTTGGCTAAACCGATATTACGTCGATGTTTCAACGAATCGGGACAGTAATGGCGATAAAACTGAGAGCATATTTGCTATAATTATTTTACATCCCATTGTAAATGATGATATTTAGCAGTATACTGTAAGTGGGTCATTAGGACTTCCTCCTGTTTGTTTCGTCACATACAGTATAGTCCTTTTGGGCTTTTTATTTTCCTTTGAAATCAACTAGTACCACGAGTATTTTTTAGTATTTTTGTATGGCCTTCTAAATAATAATTACAATGTATTAGGTTGTGAAAGGTTATCAAAGAGTATGTAAAAGTATGATTTATTTTGTGAAAATTTCAATAATTTTTATAGTAATTTTGAAAGAGTTTTTAAGTTTTTCGAATAATCCAATATACAAGGGCACAATCTATGTGTCTTTTTTATTTCACTTAAGATTTTAAATTTCTCTATGCACATTTTGCATAAAATTTATACTTTAGCGTTCCATAAATTACAATAAGATTAAGAGGATTGTTAATGTATATTAGATTAAGGAATTTAAGAGAAGACAGAGATTTATCACAGAATCAAGTGGCAACGTATCTTCATTGTTCACAGTCTGCTTACTCGAGAATTGAGAGTGGTAGGCAAGATATCCCTACTGTATTTTTGAAACGTTTAGCAAAATTATATCAAGTGACTACTGATTATATTTTGGAGATGGATAAATTCAACAATTGATAATCTTCAGACCATTGACAATTGAATAAACTGAGGTGGGACTTTCTTATTTGTCGAGCAAGTAGTTTGATACGCGACGATATGAGCGATAACTATTAAACAAAAAATAGGTTGGTCACCTATCTGCCATGATGACAAATAATTATAATGATACTTCTGAACGTTCAGGCTGCCAGCGTAAAAGGACAGCGGGTGAAATGCCCATGAATGATTTAACCAATCATACCCACGGAGGAAATGATAGAGTATCACGTTATCAGGAGGAAAAATTTTGGAACAAACAGTTGTAAAATATAGTCTGCAGTTATCAATGCTTAATTTTTTATACTCTAAAGAATTATTGTCTAAAAATGAATATGAAAAAATTAGAAAAAGACTGCGTATTAAGTACACAAAATAGCTGACCTTTTTATTAGAACGCGGTAATATAGAATCAAAAGGAGGGGTTTCAGTATGAAAACAAATAATGTTGAAATAATAAAAGCTGATTCTTTAGTTCGACGTAGAGGTGTCAATGTAGAAAGACATTTAAAAAGGGTTGCTGCTTATTGCCGAGTGAGTTCTGATAGCGAGGACCAGAAGAACAGTTATGAATCTCAGGTGAGACATTATAAAGATTACATCTCTCAGCGGTCGGATTGGGAGCTGGCAGGTATCTATGCAGATGAAGGTATATCCGGAACACAAGTAGGAAAGAGACAAGATTTTCAACGATTAATAAATGATTGTGTAAATGGAGAAATAGATTACATTGTCACAAAAGCAATTGCCAGATTTGCAAGAAACACCTTAGATACTTTGAAGTATGTCAGAATGTTAAAGGATATGCAAATTGGAGTTTATTTTGAGGAAGAGAACATAGATACCCTTACTATGGATGGAGAACTACTTCTAACCATTCTTAGCTCTGTTGCACAGCAAGAAGTAGAAAATACATCTGCACATGTGAAAAAGGGATTAAAAATGAAGATGCAACGTGGTGAACTGATAGGGTTTCAAGGGTGCTTGGGGTATGACTATGATGTAGAAACCAAGCAACTTTCTATCAATAAAAAAGAAGCAGAAATAGTTCGTTATATCTTTGAAAGGTACTTAGAAGGTATTGGAGGGAAAGTTATAGCAAGGGAACTTGATGAACTAGGTTACAAATCTCCGAGAGGATTAGATCATTGGAATGATACAACAGTCTTAGGAATCATAAAGAATGAAAAATATAAGGGAGATATTCTAATGGGCAAAACTTTTACAGTTGACCCAATAAGCAAGAGACGTTTGAGTAATTTTGGTGAAGAAGATAAGTACTATATCAAAGATAATCATGAACCTATAGTATCTAAAGAGGACTTTGAGAAAGCTCAGGAGATTAGGTTGCGTAGGGCAGGAAATAAAAAGACTGCTGCAAATGTAAATGGAAAACGTGAACGCTATTCAAAAATGTATGCTTTCAGTAGTATGTTGGAATGTGGCTTTTGTGGTTCAATATTATCTAGAAGAAGTTGGCACTGCCGTTCAGATTATCGCAAAGTTGTATGGCACTGTGTTACATCGATAAAGAAAGGAAAGAAATTTTGTAAGCATAGTAAAGGATTAGAAGAGCTCGCTATTGAGGGAGCTTTCATGGAAGCTTACAGACAGCTCTATCATTCGAATGAAAATATAGTGTCAGACTTACTTGAAACGATTGAATCTGAGTTGAATGACAATAGCCTCAGCAAAGAACTGAAAAAAATAACTAATAAACTTCGTACATTACTAAAAAAAGAGGAGAATCTTGTAAATTTAAGACTAGAAGGGAAGATTAGTGATTCCATTTATAATGAAAAATACACTGAAATTTCTTCAGAAAAAGAGTATCTTTCAGAAGAAAAAGTAAATGTTGAAACAACTTTGAAGTCAGAAATTGATGTAAAGAAAAGACTAACTGAGTTTAAACAGTTACTATCTTCACAGAAATTACTCACCGAGTTTGATCGTACGGTTTTTGAGAGTATTGTTGATAAAATTATTGTAGGAGGTGTTAATAGTGATGGGGAAATAGACCCTGCAATGTTAACCATAATTTTCAAAACAGGAGAAACTCAAAATAAGGATGGCAAACAATTCAAAAGTAAACGTAAAGATGCTAAACTAGAATCAGATAAATTGTGTCCTCAAAACAGTGACGAGGATAAAAAATTGTATTCTCAAGTAACAGACAACACATGTTGAGGCTGTAGCACTTTTGTCCAAACTCGACGTCGATAAGCATATAGATGTTGAAATTAAGCTTAACGAGCTTGATTTGACAAGTGCTGAAAGTAAAACAATCAAGGAATATATGTATTGAAAAAGTTTGATTTAAAGGTTTCGACACATTATATTGCACAGATTAAAAAGAAATTTGGTATTGTACTGAGGGAGCATTATAATAAATTGGAAAAAGAGAAATAGTTTATTCCACAATGCACACCGGAAAACTAGGAAACTATCATCGATGCTTTAAGGTATTTTAAGATGATTTAATAGAAAAGGTACTAATACAAGTTAAAAATTATATGAAAAAGGAGAGCGAATATATGGAAAGTATTAATATTGAATGTCAAGTGTTTACTCCGCACAATATTGTCGTTGAGATATTAAATCAAGTTGGGTATATAGAAAAGCTATATGGGAAAAAGGTTCTAGAAAATTCTTGTGGTGATGGAGCTTTTCTTGTTGAAATTGTTGATAGATATATTATTGACTGTTTAAAACAAAATTTTCCTAAAGATAGGATAATCTATGGATTGGAAAATGATATATATGGAAATGAAATAGATGAGAAGCACAAAGTGAATTGTATAGATAATTTAAATAGGGTTGCGCAAAAATATAATATTGATTGTGTTAAATGGAATATTGCACAGAACGACTTTTTAAAAAGTTCTATTATCGAAAAATTCGATTTTATTATAGGAAACCCTCCGTATATAACATATTCAGATTTAAATAAAACTACAAGATCTTTCATTAAAAAGAATTTTATAGTGTGTTCAGATGGGAAACCAGATTATTATTATGCTTTTATTGAAATGTCTATAAAGCTATTAACTGATGATGGTAAATTGGCTTATCTGATACCTAACAACATTTTTAAAAATAGATTTGCAGATAGATTACGTATCTTTATGTTACCTCATTTGTCAGTAATAATTGATTATACAACAGAAAAACTCTTTGAAAATAAATTAATTTCTTCTGCTATTATTATTTGTAATGGCACACAGAACAATAACGATATTCAATATGTAGATAAGGTAAAAAACCGAGAAATAACATTGCATAAAAATAGCTTAACAAATAAGTGGATTTTTAGAAAAAAAGAAGCAGTTCAAAAAAAGGAAAAAAGAAAATTTGGTGATGATTTTAATGCAATGTGTTCGATTGCTACGTTATTAAATGAAGTATTTATAATAAAAAAATATGAAGAATATAATGAACATATATTGGTTAATGGGTATAAAATTGAAAAATCGGTATTAAGAGAAGCCGTTAGTCCAAGATCATTGCAGTATGCCCGAAAAGAATTTTTGATTTTTCCATACTCATATGGAGAAAATAATAGTATATTGCGCTTTGAAGAATCAGAGTTTATACAACAATTTCCAGGAGTGTACAACTATTTAAAATCCTTTAGTGAAAGATTAAATAAGCGTGATAAAGATAAAAATGCACAATGGTTCGAGTATGGAAGATCACAAGCATTAAGCCATCTTAATCAAGAAAAATTATTGTTATCTACTTTGATAACAGAAAAAGTTAAAATACATCACATTACTAAAAATCAAGTACCTTATTCAGGGATATGTATATATCAAAAAGGAGATTTGTCATTAGAAATTGCAGAAAAGATTTTGAAAAGTGATGAATTTTTAAATTATGTTTATGATATAGGGATTAATGCTAATGGAACAACAATGAGGATTACAGCAAGAGATGTTATGAATTTTGAATATACTTTGGATTAGGAAGGGAAATTACCATGGAGAAGATATCATTCAATGTAGATGCTTATACAGCTCGTTTAATAGGACGGGAAAATGTATCAAAATTAAACGGTGCCATAATTGAATTAGTTAAAAACACATATGATGCGGATGCTACGATTTGTGTCTTATATTATGAAAAAACAACTAATTCGCTATATATCGCAGACAATGGTTGTGGTATGACAAAGGATGTCATTATAAAACACTGGATGACTATTGGAAGATCGACAAAAAAGGATAGATTTATTAGCAAATCAGGTCGAATACAAACTGGAGCAAAAGGAATTGGAAGGTTTGCCTTAGACAGGATATCTGATACATGTGAAATGTTTACTGTTTCTGCGGAAGGAAAGTTAATTTGGAAGGTTGATTGGGAGGATTTTTCAAAGAGTGATAATATTACAGATGTAACTGCAGATTTGTATGAACCAACTGTATCAATAGATGGGTTTCTTGATGGAATTATTAATTACGAAGTAAAAAATATGATATTAAATAATTTAAAGAACACGGGAACTATTTTTAGGTTAACTTCTTTAAGAGACTCATGGAATGATAATGTTATAAAAAAAATCAAGGACGATTTAATAACATTAATACCATATGAAATGAAAAGCGAATTTCAAGTATATTTCTTTGATGAACAAAACTCTAGTGAAGATGCTGATGTATTAGATGTTGAGAATGCTTTTTCTTATGATTATAAAATTAAATTTAATGTTCTGAAAGATGGAAAAACTTATATTGAGATACATAGAAATGAATTTGACTTTGGTGATAGATTTGATGAAATAATTACACAAGCTGAATTTACTTCAGAAGATGAACAGTATTTTAAAGGCAAATATATTTGTATAGAAACAAACTTTGCACATATGCTACCAAAACGTGGGGAGCAGTTTGAAAATACAATTGGTGAATTTTCCGGAGTTTTGTATTTTGAAAAAGTGAATTCTTCAAAAACAGATGCTGAAAAATATTTCTATAAATTGTCGAATAATCGTAATAATAAGAGGGATATTTTTGGGGGAATAAAAATATATAGAGATAGTTTTAGAGTGAGACCTTATGGAGAACCCAAAACATCTGATTATGACTGGCTGCTATTAGCTGGTAGAAAAAACAAATCTCCTGCTGCACCTTCACATCGAACGGGTGCGTGGAGGGTTAATACTGATCAAATAATTGGATCAATTTTTATTTCACGCATGAATATTACATTACCAGACCAATCTAACAGAGAAGGTATTGTAGAAACAAAGGAATTTGTATTATTAAAAGAATTTTTAATTAATGTGATTCAGGAATTTGAGAAAGATAGGCAATATGTTTTTCGTAAGTTAGATGCTCGCTATGATAAAATAATGGAAGCTGCAAGGATACAAGCTGAAATTAATAAGAAAGCAGAAGAAGCAAAGGCAGCTAGAGAAGATAAGAAATTTATAGATGATAGCAGTGAACTCAATCAAAAATCAGAATCTGCTAAAAGTTTTATAGATCCAGAAGAAGCTAAAACCGTTTTAGATCATAAAGATACAGTTATTAAAAACTTAGAAGATGAGAATAGATTGCTAAGAACATTAGCCACAACTGGTATAGTTACTAACACTTATGTCCACGAAATTAAAGATATAACTCATAAGCTAAGCAGAAAGATTGTTATGGCTAAAGAAGCTTTGGAATTAGATAGAAACTTACAAGATGGGTTAAAATATGTAAATGAAGCTAATGTAATGAGAGATTCATTAAATTCATGGTTCAAGGTAACGATAGGTTCCGTAACACGTGATAAAAGAACTATGAAAAAAACAGATTTAAATCTTCTGATATCACAGACAGTAAAGTCTTGGAAAGAAACACTTAAAAATGTTTCAATAGATTTAGAATTTCAAGGTTCAGAAATACAATTAAAATGTTTTCCTTATGATATTGAAAGCATTTTTAGTAATCTGATTGCTAATAGTGTAAGTTCTTTTGAATCCTGTTTTTCAGATAATAAGAGTATAAAAATCGTAGTATCTGATTTAGAACAAGAAATTATTATCAAATACAGCGATTCTGGACAAGGGTTATCTCATGCCTATAAAGATAATCCAAGGAAAATATTAGAACCTATGGAAAGTGATAGAAGAAATGAAATGGGAGAAATTATTGGCACTGGTATGGGGATGTGGATTATAAATAGAACTATTGCTGACTACAATGGAAGTATAGATTTATCCGATAATATGAAATATACTCCTGGATTCTATGCCACTATAAAATTAATAAAGAAATAGAAGTGGAGGACTGACATGTATAGAATAGGATTTATTGATGATGATCGAGATTCATATAAGGATTATCAAGTACGTTTAGCAAGAAAAAAGATTGAATTACTATATCCAGACGGAATTACTGAAATGTCAGAAATAGTAGAATGGCTTTTATCTAATGGTATTAAATGTTTTATTATAGACTATAAACTTAATAATAAATTTAAGTTTTTGGGGACTGAATTAATTACTTACATAAATTTGAAAGTCCCTGATTTACCATGCTTAATATTAACTAATTACCCTGAAGAATCAATAAGTGAAAATTTAGTAATTATAAATTTGATTGAAGATAGAAATGTTTTAGCTGCAGATGATATAGAAGAGTTTGTAAGAAAGATTAAACAGGCTGTTGATGTTTTTGAAACTAGGTTACATAAATATCATATCGACTATGAGAATCTGCTCAAAGCAAAGAAAAATGGTTCTATATCTGCAATAGAAGAAGAACAATTTATAGATTTGTATAAATTGTTACGTGCATATGGTGAAGTAGATGATTTGCCAATTCAGCTTTTAAGTAGCGAAGTTAATCAGAAAATTGATGAAATACTTGGAAGAGTAAATGTTTTGGTAGAGGAAATCGAAAACAGGTAAAAGTTATGCGAATACATGGAGAAAATGAAATTAGTAGAAGTATTGATGTAAATCAAGAAAATGACTATAAAAAATATGTTCCTCATTTGAGAGAAGACTTTAAACATATATGCGGTTATTGTGGTAAACCTGAAGAGGTTACAACAAAAGGTTTTGAACCAGATCATTTCGTTCCTGACAGAATAGATTCAAGTAGAAAACTCGATTATTCCAATTTAGTATATTCTTGTTTCACATGCAATAGAAAAAAACTCGGCAAATGGCCAACGGAAAATAAAGATAAACCCAATGATGGAGAGGTTGGATTTGTAGATCCTGTATTAAAAGAATATGATACTCATTTAGGCAGAGATAAAGAAGGTAGTATTGAATTCTATACAAATATTGGTGAATACATGTATAAAAATGCGTTTAGGTTTGATATACGGCCGATGAAGGAAATATGGAAAATTAGTCAATTGATTAATGCAAAGAGAAATTTATTTAAAATTAAGGATAAGCTCACATCAGAGGAATTGATGAAATATTTAGAATTAGATAAGGCTATAGAGGAGTTGAAGAAAATATTATTCGAAAAAAAAGAGTGATCAGATATGATTGCGGTTTTGACTAGACATTAAATCTATAAAATAGATGATGTATCATGATATAAATTTATATAAAAACAAATGCTGATATATTAGTTCATACACGATATTCTGAAGCGGTAAGTTTATTAGAGAAGTGTAACTAATCCTCAAAACTTCACTGAACCTTTTGAGTCCGCCCATGCGAGAATTGATACTGAAGGTTGAGAAGGTTCCCTGGGGAATAGCTGTCGTAGAGTAAGGAGTAAACGACGAAACGATACAGAAACAGTGAATCACTCAGGAGGTAGCGTTAATACAAAGCGTAAAATCGTGAAAACTCTTCATCTTAAGTAATTTTACAAACAGCTGGAATTTAAGGAGAGAAAAATGATTTTAGAAACTGAAAGATTGATTCTTCGCCCATGGGAAGAAAGAGATGCCAATGATTTATTCCAATATGCCAGTAATCCAGAGGTTGGTCCGATTGCAGGTTGGCCTGTACATACCAGTATTGAAAACAGCAAGGAGATTATAAAAAGTGTTTTTTCCTCACCTGAGATATACGCCGTAGTTTTAAAAGAAACAATGCAGCCAGTGGGTAGCATAGGATTGATGATTGGCTCTGCAAGTAATATAGGTATTCCTGATACTGAGGCGGAGATTGGTTACTGGATGGGAGTTCCGTCTTGGGGTCAGGGTCTTATACCAGAAGCAGTTCGTGAAATTATGAGACATGGATTTGATGACCTGAATCTGGTGAAAATGTGGTGCGGTTATTTTGACGGCAATACAAAGTCAAAGAGAGTTCAGGAAAAATGTGGTTTCCGTTATCATCATACAAAAGAGAACGTTTCATGTGCATTGGAAGGTGTTCTTCGCACAGAACACATAACCTATCTATCAAAGGCAGAGTGGATTTCATTTAAGTAAATCCCAGTTTGTCGAGGTAATAGCTTTTAATGATAACCTTATGCTATCGTTAAAAGTTTTATAGACATGTTCCCACATACAGACGGGTTCACTTAAGAAAAACAGAGATTCACATTTGTTGTGAGTCTCTGTTTTAGTATCTAGCTATAATATTGTTATACTTGAGTAGATTATTGGCCATGAATATCAATCCCATGTGAATTTTGCCTTGGCGCCTTCCTCTCAGGTTACAATATTTGTAACTCAACACCTTGCATTCGCTTTTTTAAAGTGATATACTAGGACTACGTTTTGAAATCGTTTGCATAAGATTTCGATGAGCTTATAATGAGAAATCTAGGAGAGAAAATATGGAATTGTCAGCAATTTACCACAGGCCAGAGTCGGAGTATGCTTATCTTTATAAAGATAAGACAATGCACATTCGCATTCGGACGAAAAGGGGAGATATCGAAAGTATCACCTTGCACTATGGAGATCCTTTTATCTTTATGGAGGATCATTATGAGGACGGCAAGGAAATGGTCAAAGTCACCTCCGATGCTTTGTTTGATTATTGGCAGGTAGAGGTTTCAGTCGGATATGCGCGACTCCAGTATCTCTTTGAGATTAAGGATAAACAAGGCCAGACTATCTTGTATGGCGATAAGGGGTGTGTTGAAAATACGCTAGAAAACCTTCATTACGAAGGAAACGGCTTTAAGCTTCCTTATATCCATGAGATTGATGCTTGCCATGTTCCTGACTGGGTTTCAAAGACGGTCTGGTATCAGATTTTCCCAGAACGCTTTGCCAACGGCAATCCTGCTCTTTCGCCAGAAGGATCTCTAGCTTGGGACTCGTCAATCACGCCTAAAAGTGAAGATTTCTTTGGTGGCGATTTACAAGGGATTATTGATCATCTGGATTATTTGCAGGACTTGGGTATTACAGGCCTATATCTCTGTCCTATCTTTGAATCCCCGAGCAATCATAAGTACAATACGACGGATTATTTCGAAATTGACCATCATTTTGGAGACAAGGAAACTTTCCGTAAACTGGTGGATGAGGCCCACCAGAGAGGCATGAAAATCATGCTGGACGCTGTTTTTAACCATATCGGAGACCAATCTCCTCAATGGCAGGATGTTCTCAAACATGGAGAAAATTCAGTTTATAAAGACTGGTTCCACATTCAGGAGTTCCCAGTGACAAAGGCTAAGCTTGCAAATCCAAGGAAGCTCCCTTACCATACCTTTGCCTTTGAGAGCTATATGCCAAAGCTAAATACAGCAAATCCTCAAGTGAGGGACTATTTGTTGAGCGTTGCGACCTACTGGATTGAGGAGTTTGATATTGATGCTTGGCGCTTGGATGTGGCCAATGAGGTGGGCCATCAATTTTGGCGAGATTTCCGTAAGGCTGTCTTGGCTAAAAAACCTGACCTTTATATTCTGGGAGAAGTCTGGCATACTTCTCAGCCTTGGCTAAATGGCGATGAGTTCCATGCAGTCATGAACTATCCTCTCTCTGATAGTATCAAGGATTATTTCTTGCGTGGGGTCAAGCAGACCAGCCAATTCATTGATGAGATTAATGGTCAGTCTATGTATTATAGAAAGCAGATTTCGGAAGTGATGTTCAATCTTCTGGATTCGCATGATACGGAGCGCATTTTGGCTACTTCCAAGGGAGATGTTCAACTCGTTAAGTCTGCACTAGCCTGCCTCTTTTTACAAAGGGGGACACCGTGTTTCTACTATGGAACCGAGTTAGAGTTAGACGGAGGGCCAGACCCAGATTGCCGTCGTGTTATGCCTTGGGAACGTGTTTCCGATAGCACTGACATGCTCGATTTCATGAAGAAGTTGATTCAGCTTCGTAAAGGAGTTGCAGACATTATTCAGCATGGAAAAAATATTCTAGAAGAAATCAAATCTGATGTGCTGTCTCTGGAATGGGATCATGATGGTCAAAAGGTTCGAGCAATTTTTAACCAATCAACAGAAAATTATCTTGTAGAAAGTGATTCTGTGGATCTAGCAAGTCATTGCCAAATCTCGAATGGTCAGCTTCAAATCTTATCAAAAGGCTTTGCGATTTTTGTGGAAGATTTGGAAACTGAGGCAAATTAATTTTTTGAAATTCGACTGAAAGACTTGTCAAGGTTACTCAAATTTCAAAAAACCAATCTAAGAGCAGTCTATTTAAGAAGAGCAAGTAACTTACTAGAAAGGAGGAGGTCAGAATGGAATTAGATGATTTTACCGAAAAAGAGCAGGAGCAGATCAAAGAGGG